>Ga0105104_10000628_pt1 | contig 27221 bp, 20 predicted proteins | sample PPLLaktember2015_3_FD_87034 | JGI IMG/M metagenome (GOLD analysis project Ga0105104, IMG submission 87034) | Freshwater sediment microbial communities from Prairie Pothole Lake near Jamestown, North Dakota, USA - PPLs Lake P7 Core (6) Depth... | ecosystem: Environmental > Aquatic > Freshwater >...
ATGTTTAGGAAGATCGACTATGTTGAAAGTCAATACAGAACCTTCTGGATCTGATCCAGATAACTTGATTGGAATATAGACATTCATGTCAGTTGAAACACTTTTTGAGTCGGCAACTGGGGGCTTATTGGGTGGTGGTGGGGGAGTGAATCCTTTTATAGACAATTCAGTAGTACCGGCCCAGTCATTCTTGTCGTTACCGAATACTGTAATTCTTACATATCTAGCATCTGCATCTGAAAAAGCATAATTTTGGGGTCGAATAGATTTGCCACTGCTTAATCCTTCGTAAACCTGGACAAAGTTGATTCCATCTTTAGAGACTGAAATTTCAAACTCATATTGTCTACTCTCCCCATTATACCAAGCTATACTTACACCGCAGACAGATTTCATTGTACCTAGATCAGCCTGTATAAATGAACCTACCCCCAAGTTTGACCAAGTTGTCGTAAAATCTCCATCAGCTACATTTTCTGGAGGATCTCCTGACTGGCTAGGAGTAGCCACGAACTTGACCATTGGAAGCTCTTCACAAATTTTATACTCTTGACCTATTTTCCTTACGTCTCTTCCATTTACACTTATTTCTTTAACGGACGCAGTTTCATCTTCACTGTTCCCATAAACTGTAAGTCGAATCTGCTTAGCCATGGTATCTGGAATTGGGTATGATTCTGGGAGGACTGAATTTCCGCTGCTTATAGATCTAATCCTATCCTTAAATTCAGTACCGTTTTCGGATACTGAAACTACAAAATTGTACGATCTCTCTTCGCCATCGTCCCAAAGGATCTCTATATCACAAATGGGTCTAATTGCTCCAATGTCGAACTCTAAGTATGCGCCTACTCTATCCTCAGACCATTCCGTACCCTCATCATTATCAAATGCTGACTGAGCATTCATATCATCATTGTTATTATTGTCGATGCTGCTGCTCGATGCGTCTTTGATATCGATCGGTTCATTGCATTCCGTTTTTGGATTGCTTGTTTTGTCATGTATTATTGAAGTATCTGTCAATACACTCGAGTCGTCTTGAGAAGACATTAATTGAGCACCGGCTAGATCCGAGGCTGAAACCATTGATAGCACTATCAAGGATATTGTAAAAGTAACGCTTGCTTTTCTAATATTGTTACTATCTTTCAGATTTGATAATTTGATCGTTAACAATGATAACAACCCGTTAATAGATCCCATTCACAAACCGCTGGAACATTAAGTATTTATAAAGAACTAAAACATATACTAAACCTTAAGTTAGTGTGAATCTAAGATAAGTATGCAACCATTTTATCTAATATAACTGTCCGGAATAATAAATGAGCATTCTTCTAGAAATTTCTAACTGAGAATTAACTCATATTTCTAGGGATAGATATTTAGCATGTACTACTATACTATATTTGATAAGCTTACCAATGGCTGATGAGACTATTAATACTTGATCAAAGTTTTATACCACCGCCTCTTCATTTTACACTAGTATGGGTAAAGTGGATAAAGGAGTTACGTGTAGTGTACAAGGATGTGGGCAGATAGCCCTTAGGTCCATGAGTGGAAGCAAAGCTGCAATGGCCATTGATCTAATGATCGATTCTTCTAGCAAACGGATTTACCTTTGTAGACAACATTATAAAGATTGGAAAAAGGCTACCAAAGAAGATCGAGAAAATGAACGAGCGAGATGGGACTAGCAGGGTTTTAATGTCTAAAAAGTTCATTTCTTGACTCTCCTGGCCCAATAGCAACTGCTCCTTAGTTCAAAACCCTTTAATCATCCAATTATTCCTACTAACTTCCATAGAATGCGAGTACTTCAACTTCATGCTGAATTTTTCGAGTACGAACCCGTTTCAAGAGAGATACAAGAAAAATACGCCGATCAGGACGTATCGCGAGAGACGGTTAGACTTCAAGACCTGGTTGTTATACTTGTAGCAGTAGAAGAGGGCGATGAATTAGCCATAGTCAGAGCTGCAGCGCAGGATATCAAAGAGTATATGCGAAGGATCAAGAACAATAAGCTACTAATTTACCCCTATTCTCATTTGAGCTCGAATCTTGCATCGCCACAGCAAGCTTTAGAGATTATGAACTTAATGAAAGAAGAAACCATGAAAGAAGATATTGAAGTCAGGAGGGCACCTTTCGGATGGACGAAGTCATTTTCAGTGAAGGTCAAGGCTCATCCTTTAGCTGAAAATTTTAGAATCTATGATAAGAGCTCTATTACTAAGTATTCGGATAAAGAGGGTAGTTCCCTATCAAACACTACGCTCACTAATGCGGGTACTGCTATCTCTAGTGCGCTTAGCGCAGAAGATTCATTGCGATCACAATGGTTTGTGATGAAACCAGACGGGGAAATGATACCCTTAAAGGAATATCAATATTCGAACAAGCAAATCAATCTTAAGAGTCTGATAAGATATGAGATCGAGAAGAGGAGAACTGTCGATGAAACTCCACCTCACGTTAAATTAATGCGGAAATTAGGTATAGCTGATTATGAACCGGCATCAGATTCGGGAAATATGCGGTTTTATCCCAAAGGTCGTTTGATTAAGTCACTTATAGAACAGTACGTTACCAAAATGGTGAGGGACTATGGTGGAATAGAAATAGAAACCCCCATAATGTATGATTCGAAACATCCATCACTGGAGAGTTACTTTAACCGATTTCCTGCTAGACAATACAACATCGCTACTGACCATGGGAAACATTATTTCCTTAGATTTGCAGCTTGTTTTGGCCAATTTTTGATGGCAAAAGACTTATTGATTTCTTACAAGAATCTACCTCTTCGACTTTATGAACTTACTAGATATAGTTTCCGAAGAGAGAAGACCGGAGAGCTTGTAGGGTTGAAAAGATTGAGAGCATTCAGCATGCCTGATTGTCATGCCTTTTGCAGAGATATGAAGGAAGCCAAGTCGGAGCTTCTAAAAAGATTTGACTTATCTACCACTGTATTAAACGATTTGGGAATTTCAACCACTAACGACATCGAGATGGCGATACGGTTCACCGAGGATTGCCTCAGGGATAACAAGGATATGATTATCGAATTAGTTAGGAAATTTAATCGTCCTGTTTTAGTAGAGGTTTGGAAAGAACGATTCTTCTATTTTATTTTAAAGTGGGAATTTAACTACATAGACAATCAAGGGAAGGCTTCTGCACTTTCTACAGACCAGATCGATATTGAAAACAGTAAACGATACAACATAACATTTGTCGATGAAGATGGATCGAGAAAGTATCCTGTAATCTTGCACAATTCACCAAGTGGAGCAATTGAACGCGTTATCTTTGCGTTACTAGAAAAGGCTGCAAAAAGCTCAAAAACTGGCGATAAGCCTACTTTGCCACTATGGCTTTCGCCAACTCATATGCGTTTGATCCCTGTAACCTCAAATCATACCGGCTATTGTAAGGAGATAGCAGATGCAATTTCGAACAAACCCGTTAGAGTGGATATAGACGATCGAGATGAATCAGTAGGAAAAAAAATTCGGGATGCAGAAATGGAATGGATTAATTACATTGTTGTTGTAGGGGATACCGAAGTAGAAGAAGCAAGATTTCAAATCCGGGATCGTTTGAATCCTAGTGAAAGAAAGACCATGACAATGGACGGATTGGTCAATGAGATAACAAACAAAACCGCAGATAAACCTTATCAGCCTTTGAACCTCCCTTTGTTACTGTCGAAGAGACCTCAATTCGTCAGCTAGCCCATCGCTATATAAGTTCCCATTCATGTCTGATTCTCGTAACTATGAATAAGCCTTTTGCAAATTAACCAATATTCTATAAATGGTTTGGACAGCCAATGTACCTTCCCTATAGTCGCCATTTCTGGCTGCCACTTCCACCATATCCATACCTATGAGCAAGGCAGAGGGGCTTATACTTTTAATTATTTTAGCCACCTGAAAAGGGTCCAAACCATAGGGTTCAGGACATCCGGTGCATGGAACATATGATAGATCGTAAACATCTATGTCAAATGAAATATAGATAACTCTATTGCAAGTAGCTTCTTTTAGATATAACAACAACTTATCAATGTTGTCATGAATGGTCCATGCATCGAATGTAATGACACCTTTATTTAGTGCAGTTTGATTCTCCTCTCTATCACATTGTCTAATTCCAATTTGAACTAGATCGTGACCAAGAATATGTCCGTCGTTAATTAAGTGGTAGAAAGGAGTTGTGTGACACATGACCATACCACAGTATTCAGGCTTCAGATCTCTATGTGCATCGAAATGAAGAATCAAAGGCTTTGTATCAGCCAACGCCTTAAGTTGGTAGTATGAGATGGTGTGCTCGCCCCCTAATAAAATTGGAATTTTACCGCTCGATTTTATTTGATTTGCAGTCATACTAATGTTTGACCCGATAGATGAAATGACGGAGCTCAGACTACAGTTTGAATCAAGTTGCGGCATCTTCATATCGCCTAAATCATAAATTTTGACCTTGTCAGTCAAATCGGTGCTTTCTTCAAATACGTACGTCTCTATCTGCTTTGCAGAAGTCAATCTGATTGAATTGGGTCCTTCCCTGGTTCCCTTCCCAAAAGAAGTTGTGAGGTCCAATGGAACTCCATAGACTATCACGTTTGAGTCAACAAGTGAAACTTTCCTGGGAAAATCAGCGAAAGATACTCCAACATCTCCTAATTCAGGTGAGATAAATAATGATTGGAGCTCCTCCAGGGTAGACATTTGATATGGTCGAACCAAATTATGGTATAAATGTTGATGTATTGTCGACTATTTTTTTGATCGAATCCATGCCAATCCAATAATTTGGATAGGTAGTATGATATGAAGGTCAATATTTTCAAACACAATGCATTATAAATGGGAGTCTGCCTACAGCCTCCCAATGAATATAAGTTTGAGTGTCGTAGCGCTTACAGTTTCCGCCGCTGCTATTCTGATCGTGTTAGGCGCGGGTACCTCTAGCTCAATCGAGCCAGTTTACGCTCAGGAAAATGTTATGCCGGGCACCGATGAGCCTGCAAATACGGCTCCCAGTGGTGGGGGTTCTAGTACAGTTCCCGCTGCAGGTCCACGCTTCAATGCTGGCGATATCGCAAAGACAAATTCCTTAAAGTTAGATTCTGACGTACACAATCTCGTCGTTTTGATACCCGATACAAGATTGATAACACAAGGATTCCTTCCTCGTGATGCAACTATTGTAGAGGGTACTAAAGTAATCTGGTCCAACGCCGACAATAGCACAGGAAGTCCTCAGGGTAACACGCATGGTATTTCACTTGTCCAAGACAGCGATAATCAGGTTCTTCTTTCGAATGACACCATACCATTTGGGAATGCAGTCCAGTATACATTTGACACCCCAGGGACCTATACATTTTCAGATCCCTCTAGCACAAATCCAGCAGCTCCCAAAGGTACGATCAATGTAATTGCTCCCCAGAATGCACCAGATAATTTATCGACAAATTCAACTCAGGCTACGGCAGGCTTGTTCGTAGTACAAGCAGATGAGAAAGACTATTTTGACCAACATTTCAACACATTGGGATATCATGTGGAGGATAGTTACATGATACCTAGCGAAAGCGGGAACGATATCCAGGTCTATGTTTATACTCAGAAATCGGGAAAGGATTCTACAATAATTGATAGGACAGGTTTGAAGTCGGAGTTCGTGGATAGTCATATAGGGGATGAATAAGAGTAGCTTCAGTTAGAGATAGCTCTCTTTTCTTATTTTTCTCGAAAGCATAATTAGAGATCCTTCATGATGAACCATTTTGATAAATTCTTATGGCAGAAAAGATTTGATCATGTTTGGCTAAATTCCATATCGGTTATATTTTTCCAAGAACCTAGACTGATCCTCCCCAAAAGAGTTCATCCAAATTGGATTGGCGTGGTTGTCCCACCAATGATTTGAAATTAAAGTTTAAAGACGCGAGTATCTGATCGAATGTAACTTCCATAGTTTCGAGGTACTTGTCGGTATCTATTTCTTCCGGCTTTGCGAGCTCGACTGGCTTCACACCTTCCTCTGTTTTGGTTTTCACATAGGAAATTATGCCGCCAGCCTTTATTTCTCGTCCTTTTTCAACAAGGAGTCTTGCTGCCTTGATATGCTGAGGAAGGCCCTTATGAGAATCCTTCCCGATGACATCGGAGCCATCGATTGAGCCTGATTTTACAGTCGAGTGTGTAATTTTTTTTCCATACTTATCAGGTGACTTGTTTATCATAACATTGAAGCTCAAATCCTGTACCGGAATCCGGCGGCTTACTAGATTCTTTGCATTCTCTTGAAGAATACTTTTTATCTTCTCTCTTGCCGATTCGAAATCATTCTCAGAATCTACTTTACTTAAGATATTCAACATATGGGAAAAAGCATTTCTGATGAAAGGGGGAGTATGAGACTTTTTCCCAGTTAGGCCCTTAACATCTACCGTTCCGTCAGACAGGACTCCAAGATAATTTTTTTTCAATTCACTGAATACGACATACCTATATGTTTTATCAATCTCTAAATCTACTCCATATTTAGTTCTCGCCCATCTTGTAATTTCATCTACCTTAGTAGGCGAAGGACCCTTAAGAAATAAAGAATCAGTATCCCCGTAAATTACATCAATGCCGATCTCTCTACATTTTTCGATGGTAGAATAGGTGGTCATTCTCCCGAGTGCAGCGGTAGCGTCAGCAACGGGTAGGCAATAGAGCGGAAATATTTCGGCTCCCATCACACCATAGCTAGCATTGAGGATCACCTTAATTGCCTGGCTTACCACGCCGTAAAGAAGACGTTCTTCTAAATCAATTGATTTTTCCTTAGATAATTGTTTGTAATACCTGACACGCAGATCTCTTAGAGATCCGATAATTTGCGACGTAAGTCCCCTATTCTTCTTACAAATCCAATGCGTTGTGCCAGCTATCAGCTGAGCCGGATCATTTTTACATTCTTGATGTGGACAGTTGACTGTCTCATAGGATAGATTATATACTTTAATAATACTTGGGTAAAGACTAGCAAAGTCAACCACTATCACATGGAAATGAATTCCTAACTTAGGTTCTACCACAAGTCCTCCACGATACTTCTTTTCTTTAATAATAGCGACGGTCGACGAAGATCCTTTCGCACTGAGTTCCTCTCTTCTCGGAATAAGAAGATTATTTTTCCTATGTTCATAGTATAGCATTCCTCGGATCCACTGGTTCACACCAAATCTAGAAACATCGTCAAGGGGTGATCGGGCAATTCGGGCTATTACTAACAGAAGTTTCATAAGGAGATTGTTACCAAAGCTAGTAAGTCTGAATGTAAGATCGGCGTCTCTAAGACAGTATTCTGCCAGCTTCTGTAATGGTAGCTCACTAATTTCCAAATCTAAATCGAGCTTACCTTCACCTAGCAGGGCAAGAGAGATAGCATTAAGCGTATACTCAGAGTATTTATTACCAAATGCATAAATCTGTATTGATCTGTTCTGAAATGTCCTAAACAGATCAAGGTGAATTGCGTTCTTTAGGCGAACAGGATCCGCTAATGTTCCTCGTTTAACAAAGCTATCTCTCTTTACTAGAATTGGTACTTGTTCCTTTGGAATAGTAGTATGCGAAGTCGGATCGATCCTGGAATCCTGTGATCGGGAGTACAGATACGGAAGATCAAAGTCATCACCATTATAAGTGATAACTATTGGATAGGAGTTTATTACCTTAAACGTCTTTTCTATCAATTCCTTTTCAGTGAGACACAGCTCAGCTTCAGGCATTTTCACCTCTTCAACTGTATCTGAATTCCTCCTTCCCAAAACAAGAATCTTCTTGAAGCCATCCGTACCAACTAGTCCTACGGCGATTATTCTTCTTTCATGCTCTCGAGGAGTAGGCATTTGGCCTTCTTCTGATTCTACCTCGATATCAAGTGCAACTCTTTTGAGTTCAGGTACCGGTTGGTTTAGGAGATTGGCCCAACTGGTAACAAGACTCTGGTAACCATTATTTGAAATATGCTCATATCCATTTTTACTATTATTATCACTATTATTCAAAATAAGACGCTTTAGCGCTTCTTTAACTGTCTCAGATATACCGTAATCCTCATTTACAATAGAGTCTCCTGTTCGTCTATAGTATGAACCAGGAATAAGGCCAGAATCATAAAGATAGTTTTCGTGGTACTTGATGTCAGCTTCCCAAGATCGGACTCTTTCTCTTACACTATTGTCAGTTCCACCAATTGAAAGCGGGTCTGGAGCTACGATTTTCAAAACTTCAATAATCTGATCATTGATCAAATCTCGCTTCTTTGTTAGATGAAGTGATAACTTCTTGTCTTCTCTGCAAATCGCCTCCGCTCTGTCCTTGTACTCCATCTTAGTATAGCAATAAGGCCTATGATTGGTTCTATCTCTCCATGCAACAAGTCCATTCTCCTCAAAGTCATAAAATAAAAGGTAGACCGTCTGTTCATCACCTACATAGACTGATGAAAGGAGGAGCCCAACCCGACCATCTGGAAGCTCTGGCAAGTCATGTAATCTTTTCCTTTTTTCAAATGATGTCATGGGCGGCGTGTTTTCCAACATATTTTAATCTTTAATGACGGATATAAAATATTCAGTATATAAGACAATGAACTTGGGCAGCCATCACAAATCAATAAATCTGTTATCAATTTTTGTCCATCATGTCAGCAATAAATTGAGACTTGTTTTGATATATATTCTGGAATTTACAGTATACGCACAGATAAAATCATGACTTTGAACGATTTTCTCTTACCTGTCGAAAATGTAAAGTTTTATGGCAAGTGTCCTGTCGAATATTCTGGAAAGAAGTATAAATTATTAATGACCGACCGCAGGATCATTCTATTTGCTAAACGAGGCCATATCCACAAGTCAAATGACATAGTCAGCGAGAGGCTAGACCGACTGCATGGTTTGGAATACTCAGAGAAAGGATTTTTATTTAGAAAAGCTAAGATCTGCATACAAGGAACAGAGAAACTAGAAATTCACGGGCCAGTCTCAGAACTAAAAATATTGTTTAGCAGTGCACAGAAGCTAGTGAATCTTCATTAAAAAAAATGTTTGTAATGAACGTAGTGATATCAACGGATAGTCTGATTTATGCTGACAGAATAATAGTAAGGCTTTGATTTGGCAATCTGAATGCGAAGGGTCTATTGAGTTAATGAGACCTCAATGTACACATCATCAGGTATTTTTAAACGCATTAACTGCCGAATTGCTCTATCGTCTGCTCCCAAATCAATGACACGTCTATGAATTCTTAGTTCGTACTTATCATAGGTGTTTGTTCCTTGCCCACAAGGTGATTTTCTTGTTACCACCTTCATCTTCTTGGTAGGTAATGGATGGGGTCCTTTCAGCCTGATTCCGTTTTTCTCTCCAAGTCCCTTAATTTCAGAGCAAACAGTCTCTAAGGTAGTGAGATTGGTACTGGTTAGTTTTATTCTTGCTTCTTGAGGCAACTAGATCACTCATTTCTTGCTAGGATCATATTTTTCTATAATCCCTTTCACCACACCTGCTGCAATTGTAGTTCCCATATCCCTGAGCGCAAATCTTCCAATTTCAGGGAACTCTTTGAAGGTTTCAATTGCAAGTGGTCTAGTAGGTTTCACTCTTACTATAGCAGCGTCGCCAGTTTTCAAGAATTTTGGCTTTTCTTCTACTATTCCCCCAGTCTTCGCGTCTATCTTTGCTACAAATTCCGAAAGAGTAGCTGCTACTTGTGCTGTGTGGGCATGTAGAACTGGCGTGTACCCTGGAGCCATCGCGGTAGGGTGATGAATCACAATTATTTGTGCCTCAAATTCTCGTGCGACAGAAGGTGGCTGATCCGTTGATCCTAGTATATCCCCCCGTTTTATTGATTTCCTGTCAACTCCTCGGAGGTTAAACCCTATGTTATCGCCCGCTTCAGCTGATTCCATTTGAGTGTGATGAGTTTCTATCGACTTTACTTCACCAGTCACTCCAGACGGCATCACTATCACCTTGTCATTAGCTCGAACAACTCCTGTTTCAACTCGGCCTACAGGTACAGTTCCAACACCAGTAATAGTATATACGTCTTGAATTGGAATTCTAAGAGGCTTCCCGATTGGTTTCTCTGGAGCCTCAAACATGTCGAGAGATTCTGCAAGTGTGGGACCTTTGTACCATGGTGTATTTTCAGAAAGTTTAACCAAATTATCACCTTTCCAAGCAGAAACTGGGATAAATTGAACTTTGCTCGTGTTATATCCTACTAACTTCAGCATTTTTTCTACCAAGTCCTTCACTTCCTTAAACCTCTGTTCGGAATAACCAACATCGTCCATCTTGTTTAAAGCTACAGCTATTTGGCTCACGCCTAAGGTACGGGATAAAAATGCATGCTCACGTGCTTGACCTCCAGGATCTGTGGCAGCTTCGGTCTCACCCGGTTTCACAGAGACTACAAGAACAGCAGCATCGGCTTCGGAAGCTCCGGTAATCATATTCTTGATAAAATCTCTATGACCTGGGGCATCAATAAGCGTGTAAAAGAACTTTTGAGTCTCGAATTTCTGGAAAGCAAGGTCTATGGTTACACCTCTATCCCTTTCTTCTTTAATGCTATCCAAGACCCAAGCATACTTGAAGGTGTCACCTTTACCCGTTGCTTCGGATTCCTTCGCGTATGCGTCAATAGTCCGTTGATCAATAACTTTTAAGTCCACCATTAAATGACCAACAGTAGTCGATTTACCATTATCGACATGACCTACAACAACTAGGTTCATGTGGGGTTTCTTGCTTGCGCTCATAACGGTAGAACATTAAGAGGGCTTTATTTGTATTTCGTTGATCGTTAGTAAAGTTATGGGGTCCGTGGGGTGCTAGGATCGATTCTGTTGAAGTCGTCTTCGATGCGCACGATGTCGGATTCATCAAAGTGGCCGTAGGAAATCTCAAGCACAGTACAGCCATTTGACAACGCTTTGATTCGGTGTTGGCTTTTTGAACCAATAGAGATATCATCCCCCTCCTTTACATTAAAGATCTGGCCGTCAATCTCAACTTCTGCAGTTCCACTTATTATCCTCCAGAATTCATTTCTGTGCGTATGGTACTGGAGACTTAACCGATGGTTAGGAGTGATATAAATTAATTTAACCGTGCTCATCTTATTTTCATGAAATTTTTCAAACCTGCCCCATGGTCTATCCTCTGAATATATTTTCATAATAATGAAAAGAAAGGTCATGTTTAAAAGTGGTTAACTCGTATGATCATAATACTTTAATTAAAGGAATTTTCAACATATAGCAAAATATTGGAGAGTAAATCATCGGATTGTACTCGACAGCAACATCCATCATGTGATGGAATTATTAGGGGATCCAAATCAGCTCACAACATTAGGCTTTGTATGTGTCCTTGTCACGCCAGCAATTATCAAATGATGAGGCGAATCACATCTGTATTGAATACCCCAATGGGCATATTTGGAAATGACTCTTTGCAATAGGCGCTAGTTAGGCAAACGTACAATTCAAATCTCCAGAAACCTAAGATCCCGCTAATAGTGGGCAGTTCTCATTTCTGAATGTTTACCTAATGACCTAGGATTTTTGAGAGAACTCTTCAATATTTTCTAGGCATTGCATCACGAGTTCACGGCTACGATGCATAACCCATGATGCAAATTTGTCAGGAGTGAAAATGTACTGCTGCTGAAAACTTGGCGGAATAAATCCACCGTATACAATTACCTGCACGATGATAAAATCTTTACAGATCGTGGCGATTTCTTCCTCAGCTGATTGCTCGGATTCTTCCATGGTTTTTCTGTACAATTGAATTGGATGGCTTAGTTTTCCAGCAAGTAGCGAGGTTTTTGCAAGTTTATCTCGGAGTCTCTCTACGAGCCATTCATCTAAAGTGACCTGCCCGTTATCAAAAGCAATCTGCTTGTTATTAATCAATGGCATCCATCTTTCAGCTTTTTGTATTTAATCCACCACGGTTACTATACTTGACCGAAAGCTAAAATTATTCCTGAATGTCATGCGTACCCTTACCAAACTATCATATTGAGATCAGGATTTGCCGTCCATCTAAATCAATCGTTTTATAGCTAACACCGCCTAAGGCGTCCAATGAGAATATAACCTCGTTGACTCTTACCAGGAATTTCAGTTCATCTTTTAGCTGAGAAAGATCCTCAATTTCTGATTCGTTAAGTTTTGCTACATGAGCAACGGGCAAAATGTCAGTTGGATTGCGTCCATGTTCCTTTCTCAGTTGTTGCAAATTCCTAGCCAAATCTCTTAGAAAACCCATCTTAATCAGGTGACTCGATCGCGAGGTCGAAATAAACACTACTAGACCATCAAGTTCTACACTTGAATAGCCATCTAACGGGAAATACTCTATATCAAGATCATTTTCCTCAAGTTCGATCTTCTCACCTAGGACATTAACAGTTATCTTGCCTTCTGCATCCAAGGACCGAAGGACCTTGATCTTATCGATCTCCTTAAAACCTTGTATTAGAGGAGCTATCTTGCTCTTAACTCTTGGTGCTACACTTCTTGTGGAAATATGCATCTCCACACCGATTGGAGCGCCATTTGCTATTAGTGAATTCAGTTTTGAGGTTTGAGACTTGAAGGATGGAATTTCAATGAGTCGACAGTTCTGAGCGTTTATTTGGTTCCTCAAAATCTCCATTAGGACAGGATTATTAAGAAAACGAATATCGTTGGAGAATATCAGAACTTCATTGATGGGCCACCTTCGTTTGAGTTTGGCTTTCATTCTAGCTGAGTTCGAAAGTGAAATAACGTTCTTTAGGAAATCAAATCCTGATTCTACATTACGATCCGCATAGTCATTGTCTGGCATTGGCCATTTTTCTAACATTACACTTTCATTATCCTTAAAGCACATCAGGTATAGGTACTCTGTCACAAAAGGAGAAATTGGATGAAGCATGATATCAAGGTTTTTTAGTATATGGTTTAACACAGAGTATACAGATATTCTTCTGTCCCATGATTCTTGATTGTCGTCCCATAAATCATTTCGGACAATAGGAATGTAGGTTTGACTCAGAAAGTTGATTATGAATTCCTCAAGCAACTTTGCTGCTTCATGAAATCTACATTCATCAAAAGCTGCCGAAAAATCGGAAATTAGATCTTGAAACTTTGACAGTATCCATACTTCAGAAATTGATAAAAGATTTCTACTTTTTGTCCAATCAAGACTATGACTTTTTGGATCGTATTTGTCATACGTACTGTTTTGATAAAAATATATGTGTAGATAGTAGAGTGTGCTAATGATCTGATGGGGTCTGCTCAACATTTCTCTTACGTCGAAGTTAAGGGATTCAGCAGGGGAAGACTTCCACAAAAAGTAGTATCTAATTATGTCCACCGGATTATTAGTTAGGAACGGTATAGAGTCGATTACGTTCCCCAAACTCTTGCTCATCTTGTTACCCTTTTCATCTAACACATGACCTTGAAAGAGGAATGATTGATAAGGAGAAATAGGCGACCCAGATAGAATTATGTTTTCTAGCAGCATCGTATAAGCCCATCCTCTAGTCTGATCAATTCCTTCAGTAAGGAACTGGACTGGAACTAGTTCGTAATATTCAGAATCAGTCAGTGAAGCATAAGGAGCACCTCCACTATTGTGCCAGGTATCCAGAACAAATTGCTCCCTCTGCATTATCGCCCCACATAAGTCGCATTTAAGATTAATTCTATCCAACTGGGGCCTGTGCAATGGAAATTGTTCTCCGTCTGGCAGACTAATTGCCCTTTCTATGACTTGCTTCCTTGACCACAACAGATCCTTCTTTTTACAATTTACGCATGACCATATAGGTAGAGGAGTTCCCCACAATCGTTCTCTTGTAATGCACCACGGTACTTTTTCTTTGATAATCTCAATAAACCTATTCATAGGAGCGTTGAAAAAATACTTAACACTTTGAGCTGCGTCCAGGGGTTTGGTGCCTAAAGTTTCGGTCATATAGAAATATTCTCGTCTGGATAACCATACCAATTTATGATGAGAACGCCAACATGTAGGGTATTGATGCTTTATTCGTCCTGCTTTAACGTAATGACCGGTAGATTTTAATTTCTCAATGACAAGAGCGTCAGCATCTCTAACAAATAACTGATTGAATACACCTGCGTCCTTTGTAAACATCACCCTATCGTCAATTGGAGCAAATAAAGGAATACCCCGCTTAGTAGCAATTTGAAAATCCATCTCCCCATTGGCTGGAGCCAAATGGACTATTCCACTCCCAGTCTTGGTATCAACAAAGCTTTCAGCGACAACTAGATGGATTTTTCCTGTTTTTGATAACGTTTCCAGTCCAGGTATCATCGCAAGGAAAGGATGTGTGTACCTTTGCCCTTCAAGTTCCTTTCCCAATACAATTTTTATTATTTCAAATTCCCGAATATCCAAATAGTCAAACAGTTCTTCTAGTCTTTCTCGCGCCAAGACCCAAACCTCCTGACCTGTTTTGACGTATGCATATTCTGCTTCAGGATTCACGGCAACTAATTCGTCGGTAACTAGCGTGAAGGGCATTGTTGTCCACACTACTAAAAATACATTCTGGTCTATCAAACTGACCTTGTAATATAGAGATGGATCTTCCACATTTTCATACCCCTGGTTAACTTCTGCGTTACTAAGTGAAGTTTGACACGAGGGACAATATGGTACTACGCGAAAACCTTCCTTCAATATGCCTTGTTCCCATGCCCTTTGGAGATATCGCCACTCCCTTTCTATATATTCATCCTTGTAGGTCCAGTATGCTTGTGAATAGTCAAATGACATTCCAAGTAGCTCATCGGATTGGATCCATTTCGCATTATATCTGTGAATAAGATCTATGCATGCCTGCACTAGCCTCTCCGCCCCCACTTTTTGTATGTTCTCAATCTTGCTACCGGTTAGACCCAGTTCCTTCTCTGCCTGTAACTCCACTGGCAACCCTTGAGTATCCCAACCGGCCCGGAATACCCCCCTGTTCTTCTGAAGTGTCTTAATCCTGAACCATGCATCCTTTATAACTCGCCCACGCAAATGGCCTAGATGAGGGTCCCCGTTCATGGTAGGTGGACCTTCAATAAAGCCCAAAGGAGGATATTTTTGGACTTCTAATTCTTTTTGGATAAGTTGCAGTAGATTTACTTTTTTCCAATGCTCTTTTACAAATTTTTCTATTGCTTTGGCGTCGAAAGTAGGAAGCAAATCCAATTCTATGGCTGCAATCTTCCTTTAACCCTCTTTATATTTTTGGCATGTCTTCAATAGAAACATAATAATGTCTCACAATGATTTGTTCCCAAATTGTCTATTGTAAATAAAATATCGGCAATGATTGAACCTCAAGGAGATATTAACGTAGTTGTTGAAATCCCTAAGGATAGCAGGATCAAATACGAGTTAGATCATGAAACAGGAGTTTTGTTTGTAGATAGAAAACTGTACACCTCTATGGTATATCCATTCAACTATGGGTTTTTGCCTGGAACATTGGAAGAAGATGGAGACCCAGTAGATGTATTGTTGTTAGGTGAGGAAAGCCTATTTCCATTGTCAGTTGTACGTGCTACTCCTCTAGGAGTGTTGTTAACTGAAGACGAGGAAGGAAAGGATTCCAAGATAATTGCTGTGCCTAGTCCAAAGGTAGATCCAGCCTATTCGAACATGAAACAGATGTCCGATATTCCAACCAGCATATTGGATAAGGTCAAACACTTTTTTGAACATTACAAAGAATTAGAACCAGGAAAGTTTGTAAAAGTGGTTGGCTATGCCAATAATCAGGTTGCAAGGCAAAAAATAAAGGAGGCGGCTGACAGATACTCAGCCGGGAATCCTTAAAGCGCTTTGAATTGATCGCTCCATTTAACGTAAGCTTTGAGCATTTCTGCACTAACGCTAGGTTTTCGAACCTTAAAGATTTCCTTGAAATCAGCTACACTTATAGACCTCGGGTTTGAACTGGTATCCATAGCCATACCACTTTCGAATAGTTCGTTAACAACCCTAAGCTGAGCAGCTTGACAAATGTCCTTTATGTCGCTGGCACTATAGCCCTCGCATAGTTTGGCCAATTCATCTGGTTTTAACGATTTTTCACGATTAAGAGGGCGTGTATACTGACGAAATAAGTCTACTCTAGATAGAAGAGAAGGAAGTGAAACATTGATACGCTTCTGGAACCTTCGAAGAAACCCAGACTCCAACGTCCAAGGCTTGTTTGTTGCTCCGATTACGTATAACTGGGAATCTTTCGACTTGACATTTATACCATCCATTTCAGTAAGGAATTGATTCTTTACCCGTACTTCTCCACCGATTTCGCTACTTCTGGTTCCAAGTAATGAATCAATCTCATCAATAAACAAAAGAACGGGGACCCCTTCATTCTCCTGGAGCCGCCTTGCCAGCATAAATAGTTTAGATACGTTTTTCTCTGCTTCTCCCAACCATTTGCTCATCATACTCGCTGCATCGACATTCAAAAAATATCCATCAATTTCGGCAGCGGCAGCGGCAGCCAGTAAAGTTTTGCCGCAACCAGGTGGGCCAAATAAGAGTATCCCTCGAGGCCAGCCTAGCGGAAATAGGTCAGAACGTTTAGTAGGATAGACAATTGACTCACGTATTGCCCGTTTTGCATCGTCCAGACCAATCACCTCATCCCACTTTACATGCGGCTTTTCTTTCAGCACAAGGTCGTCGAAATTCGGATCCGAAGATGTGGATGAGTCTGATCCGTTGCCTTGACTTGTGAAATTAGTAGACTGATTCTTAGGTTTTCTATCATTTCGTAATTCGTTAGTATCATGACCCGTAGAATCCTTTGTTAATGGTGAAATGGTTCTGCTTAGGGTTTTCGAGTTCAGATCTGATGAAAGCTGGAGCGTACGTATTCGGTTTTGGTATGCATTTGCTCGTTCTCTGTATACTCTATTTAGCCTATACTCTGGATATATTTGGACTAACTTCACCAATGCGTCTATGGCTCTCTGATAGGATTGGATGGCCATTCCTCTCGAACCCTGCGAGTCAAAGCTAATAGCTTCAGCAGCAAATTTGCTAGCAGTATTTTCCAGTTCCTGTGGAGCAAGACTCATAATAACTATAATCGTTTGGAATTAGTGTGCCACTTTGAATTAATTAGGTGTAAATGGATATTGTGTAATAAACTAAATTAATTGAACCTGATTCCAGTTCCCAGAATTTGATATCTAATGTGAACAGCCCTTTTCTAGCGTTTGTGCTGTCTACATTGATACCTAGGATCGACATTAACTTTGCCTCATGCCCGCAAGAGGATAAATTTTGTATTCGTACCATGGAGTCATCAAGATAGCATTCATCACCATGAAGATTTGCGAACTCCAAAATCTACAAATCGGTTGGAGCGTATTGTCAAAATTACACCAGGACAGTTAGATTGGATATCTTTTTCGCCCCCTCCAGTTGCCCATTTGACAACTTCGAATAATAAATACGATGACGCGTTAAATCGCAGGGTTGGAAGAACATAATTTATCAGACTAATTACTGTAATAAATTAAGTCACTTATGTATAAAAACTGATTCCATCTTGTGATCGCATCATCGCAGATTCTAATGACTATTAATTATACTCCCTCAATTCTTATCCTAATTTAAGACCAAATGGAATATTTTTATATGAATTCATACTAGACTGACTATAACACCCCACTGCGTGGTAGTATCGTAGTGTTTACTGAATTGACTATTTGATATCCTTATATGCACTTTTTTCACATCTTACCATATAAGTGAAATGATATGTGTGCATCTTGAGTTTCATTTTTTCTTGCATCATTGTATTCGTGTAAAAAAGCTCATTCACAGATTTAGTCCAAGAAATTGGACCTGGTGGATATGCTCTCATACTACTACTTGACAATAAATATCAGAATACTAATTACCATACTGGCTGTCTATGTCTGATCACAAATATCATCATACGACATTTTAATAAACTCAAACCTAGAGAAATGAAAAGTATGGGCCGAAAGGGAGTTGAACCCTCGACCTTTCGATTATCAGTCGAACGCTCCACCAAGCTGAGCTATCGGCCCATTATGTGCTATTGATGTTCAAATCCTGCGTTATTTATTCGTGTGGGTTCCCTGAGAAAATAAATTAAACATTTTTTCAGCGACTGATGTAAATGCATTTAAGTGTATACTCAGTGATATTTTCCATTAGCCAATGCCTAAGGACATAAACAGAGTGGCCATTGCAACAAAGTTGAATAATAAGGAAGCACAAGAAACTGCTCAAGTTATCGTCAAGATCTTAGGTTCGCATAACATCAGTTCTTATTCAATCTTGCCATTAACGCTTGATGGATCAATTCCAGTATCATATGCAGACTTAGAAAAAAATAGTATAGATATCGCGATTGCAATCGGCGGTGACGGGACTACATTGCGAGCGTGTAGAGGAATGCCACCCAACACGCCGATCCTACCCATGAATATCGGCGGAAATAGAGGCATTCTGTCTGAGATAGGCGCAGACATGATAGAAAAATCGATACACGACACTCTCCGCGGCGACTACCTCTTGGAGCGAAGACTCAGAATTTTTGCAACCGCTAATGGACAACAAACCTTTCCTGCATTGAACGAGATCTTGTGCACAAGAGCGAGTGTCATGAGAACCCCGTACTTCTCTATAAGTACTTTAGATGATGAAATCAATCAAAGAATGGATGGAGTTGCAGTTTCAACTCCGACCGGTTCTACAGGTCATTGTTATTCTCTCGGTGGTCCGTTATTGCAAGGGAACCAGGAATCTTTAGTAATTGTTCCAGTAGGATCAATTAATCGGATGCCTAGTATTGTTGTTCCTCTTGAAAATATCGTTATTAAAAGCAACTATGATACGAACCTAATTATAGATGGACAAGAAATATATCCAATTTATTCAAATCAGAATATTTTGATATCGCGATATCCAATAGATGTAACTTTTGTACGCTTCAAAAAGAGAGGTCTTAAACAATTGGCAAAGCTGGGCTTTTGAATTAAGGGGTAGTATATTCTTGCTCCAATTGTTTTAAACAGTATTGACTGTGATTCTGACATTACATCGTAATTAATCGAGCCGATGAATCACATTAATATTGTACTGTTGTTAGTGTCTGGTCATGCACAATTATTTCGAATATTGATAGCCATAGGGCACCTGATTATTCAAGCAGATATCATATTCAGATGCTTATACAATTGAAATATTTGTGTGGGCGGCTGACGATAAAGTCTGCGAGGAATGGAATTGCCGGGTAGGTAGTACTATTCTTGAATTAAATCTCGTAGCCACATGAGTAAATCAAGTGGACTAGCAGCAACATGATCTGCGTTTTCAAAATCATTTGCATTCCTTATTTCACTATTGGTCATCAAACATAAGACGAGGCGAGCTGCAAGCTTGTTCCGAAGCACATGAGCCGCTGAATATAAAAAGCGAAGGGAACTCTCTACAGATGAACAAATACACAAGATGACGACCCCGGTTTTATTTCCCCATAATCTAGTTACGTAGCGCTGAAAATCGATATCGAAGAATGGATCAAGTGCACCTTCTACATTGCCAATATATCGTGTATCACAATTCTCCAAGCGAAGTGACAAATCGATAATCTTTGAATGTATAATCGCATCTTCAGAGCCACAGACTATTAACGCAGAAATATCAGGTCTCTTCTCTCCATTGTAGATACTATACTTGACGAAATCCAATATTTCTATTACGACACTTTGAAAGTTAATTCGCTCTGCCCTGTTGAGTCTTCCCCTGCTGTAAAGTTCGCCTACAGTATTGACTGTCGGTAGGAAGACATCTGTCAGAAGCTTCAGTTTCTCTGCGCCCGAGTTTATTGCGTTAATTATCAATTTCGACGATAATTCATCACTGCCGGCCAAAATTGCATTCATAAATCTCTGCTGCAAATCGTTGTAATTGATTGAAGATCCAGGATAATTCAATCCGGATTCAAGAAACCAAATATTGACTGTTCCGATTTTCTTCTTTCTAATCAATCCAATCGAATACAATAGGTTCAGATACTTGGTAATCGTCATTCGATTCATACCAGTCTTATTCGCCAGTTCGACGCCAGACATTCCTGTCATTTGATATTCGAGGATACTGAAGATTTTCCTTTTGACCTCCTCAAATGTATATCTTCTATACACGATAACTTAACGACCTGCGGATGATAAATCTGTTCTGAGATTAACTGCTACACAAAAAGGTTGCCTCTGAGTGAATTTGCTAGGCCTGGCGTCGCAACTAAAGATGACTGAAACTAGCTGTAAAAAATAAGTGCAGAGTCTCCCATATTCTGCGGTCCCTCGCCCTCTTCCTCAACCTAATGGTCTCTCAAAGCTTGTTCTAGCTCCCATACTAGATAACCAGTAGTCAGCAATTTGCAAATGGGGGGTATCATATAACTTTAGATGTTAATGTCCGACTTCGAGCCATTCGCTTTGAGGACAAAATGTTGAAGCATGTACTACCAACTGGTCACCTAACATTCTATTCAATACTAAACATCATCACATTACCTATGCAGGCTAAATTTCAACTACGCTATATTATTTTCCAGAACCTAACAATAGTGAAATTATAACTATCGTCGAAAATACCTCATGATTTCTTGAGGATCGGTCGAATTGCTTCAACTAGCCTGTCTAGGAGATCGTTTGAGACCAAAAAACATAAATCTAGTCATAAATCGCATTCGTTGGTAATGGCCAAGAAAAAAGTTGTTCTAGCATACTCAGGAGGTCTAGATACATCTGTATGCATAAGGTATTTGCAGAAGTTCCATGATGCTCTAGTTACGACCGTAACAGTGGATTGTGGTCAGGATGAAGACTTTAATGAAATCGAGAATAAGGCTCTTGAGGTTGGAGCTGCTAAGCATATTCACATCGATTCAACAGAAGAATTTGCAAATGAGTATGTTAGCAGAGCCATTAAAGCGAATGCGCTCTACCAGGGGAAGTATCCACTGGCGACCGCTTTGGCTCGTCCACTAATAGCCTCAAAATTGGTCGAAGTGGCATCCAAGGAAGATGCAAAGCTAGTTGCACACGGATGTACTGGTAAAGGGAACGATCAGGTTAGATTTGATATAACTATAAAATCACTTAATTCAGAGCTCAATATACTGGCTCCCATAAGAGACTTGAATTTGACTCGTGATGAAGAGATCAAATTTGCTATGGAGGAAAACATACCCATCTCGTTGGAGGCGAAAAAGTACAGCATTGATGTTAACTTGTGGGGGAGGGCTATTGAGGGTGGAGAATTGGAGGACGCAAACATAGAACCCCCTGAAAACATATTTCACTTTGTCAAAAACCGTTCCGGTGAAGCGAGATACGTAGAGATTGAGTTTAGATCGGGCATACCGATAGCATTGGATGGTAATCTGTTTAATCTACAAGATTTAGTTGTTGAGATGAATAAGATAGCTGGCTCTCATGGAATAGGCATCGTGGATCTAATCGAGAATCGGATTGTAGGTATCAAATCTCGCGAGGTCTACGAAGCACCAGCTGCTATTTCACTCATTGAGTGTCACAAAGATCTTGAAAATTTAGTACTTACTGACCACGAGATCAATTTCAAACGGATAATAGAGGAAAAATGGAGCTGGCTAGTTTACGCAGGTCTCTGGCTAGAACCTTTGAGAAGAGATTTGGATGAATTCATAAATACAGTTCAATCAAGGGTAAATGGAAAAGTGAGGCTAAAACTTCAAAATGGTTCTTGTCGAGTCGTAGGAAGGAGCTCAAAAAATGCCATTTACGATCCAGATACAGCTACCTATTCAAGCAGATCAATTTTTGACCAAAGGCTTGCAAAGGGGTTCATAGAATTATGGGGAAAGCAATCAGTCGTTTCTAACCAGATGTTGTCAAGCATTGAATCTTAATCGAACATTGCAGCGTTGTGCATTGTGACTGAAATTTGGTGATTGATGCGTTAGGCAGAAATTGAGTGCAAATTCATGCTTTGCCAAAAATCAGATTCTGCAGATGAATTTCGAATTGTGATAAAGTGTTATGCCAAGGGAAACTGAAGATATTTCTTCATGATTTACTCTAACGCTTAGCAACTGAAAGGAAAGACCCGCGCATACGATGTTGTTAACTTGAATATACATATATAGCGCACATATTTAGATAAGTTCACCCCAAAGTCTCTGCATTGTGACTGTTTGTTGGTTCGACAGGACGGGCAGACTATTTATAGGTCTCTGATTTGCTCAAGAATAAATGAGGGACTGGGGTGTCAATTATTCCCCCTCAGCACAAGATCGATATAAAAATTCATAAACCGATTAAAAAGATTATACTGATGAAAATAGTATATGAAGGTAGGTGTTATTGGAGCATCAGGTTATGTAGGTGGTGAGCTTCTGCGGCTGTTATGTACCCACCCAAAAGTCGAGGTGAACATGATAACCTCTAGACAGAGAGCTGGCGAGCTCGTTCATCGCGTTCATCCCAGTCTTAAAGGGTTCATAGATCTAACTTTCTCAACCCTAGATACAGAAAAGCTATCTGATAAATGCGATCTCGTTTTTACCTCACTTCCTCATGGCAAATCAAGTAGCATTGTAAAGGATCTCTATGATCGCGGTATGAGAATTATTGACCTTTCAGCCGATTTTCGTCTAAAGGATCCTAAGGATTACGTCAAATGGTACGGATGGGAACATCCTTTCCCCGAAATGCTCTCTCTATCTGCGTATGGAGTCCCGGAGTTCAATAGAGAAAAAATAAAGGGATCACGCTTAGTTTCTTGCCCAGGATGCATGGCGGTTACGTCGCTTATCTCGATAAGACCACTGATTGAAAAGGATCTAATTGATACTGACCACATCATTGTCGATAGTAAGATCGGCTCATCGGGAGCAGGTGCAACTGAAAACGCAGGGACACATCATGCTATGCGTTACGGGGTAATACGACCATATAAACCAGCCAAACATAGACACACAGCAGAGATAAAGCAAGAATTGGAAATGGTCACAAAGAGCCCTATAAAAGTCAGCATGAGCCCTCACGCCGTTAACATTGTACGAGGAATACTAACAACTAATCACATTTTTATGAAGCAAGAGGTCACGGAATTGGAGCTATGGAAAATTTATCGTGCAGCGTATGGCACCGAACCGTTCGTTCGTCTAATAAGAGATAAGAAGGGACTGTACAAATTCCCAGATCCCAAGTTTCTTATTGGCTCAAACTTTTGCGATATCGGTTTTGACATCGATGAGGACAACATGAGAATCGTTGCATTGTCAGCATCAGATAATTTGATGAAGGGCGCTGCTGGGTCTGCAATTCAAAATATGAATGTGATGTTCGGGTTCAATGAAATAGATGGATTGAAATTCACGCCAATTACTCCGGTATGATAGTAGTTAAAATTGGTGGTAGTATCGTGTCAGATAGTTTGCATCCTTCCATTTTTGATGACCTAGCAGCAATATTGCACAATGAAAAGATAGTTCTTGTTCACGGGGGAGGGAAACAGGTTACTAGTGTTGCCAACAAGCTAGGCGTGAAGCAACAATTCATAGTGTCTCCTGGAGGCATCAGGAGTAGATACACAGATCGGGACACCGTGGAAGCATATACAATGGTCATGGCGGGGCAAGTGAACAAATCAATTGTGACAAAGTTGCTTAAACAGGGAATAAATGCAGTTGGTATTGCAGGGGTAGATGGGGGCCTTCTAAGGGCTGAGCGTAAGAAGAAACTCCTGATCATAAACGACAAAGGTAGAAAAATGTCTATCGATGGAGGTTACACTGGAAAAATCAACCACGTAAACAAATCTCTTATTGATATCCTACTTGATGAGGGCTTTGTGCCCGTAATCTCACCAATTGCATTAAGCGAAGAATTTGAATATCTTAATGTTGACGGGGACAGAGCAGCCGCTCATATAGCAGGGAATATGCGAGCAGACAGAGTTATATTTCTCACTGATGTAGCAGGCCTATTAATTGATGGGAGACTGATTGAAAATCTGACTTTAGGTGAGGCGAAAATGATGCTCCCCAAAATCGGTTTTGGAATGGAAAAGAAGATTTTAGCGTGCACAGAGGCATTGGAGCTAGGCGTCGGAGAGGCCATAGTCGGCAATGGTTCAAAAGAAAATCCCATATCCAAATTGTTGGCTCATGAAAATTGTACGGTGATCACAGCACATGAATAGTGAGGATGACTTCCTGGGCCATCTGTACCAACGATTTCCTATAGTCATCGACCGTGGAAAGGGTGCCAAGGTATGGGATGAGGAGGGAAGGGAGTATATTGATTGTATGGCGGGGTATGGGGTAGCTCTGGTGGGGCATTGTAATGACAGAGTTGTCGCTGCTATCAAAGATCAATTGGAAAAGCTGATGGTCTGTCATATGTCAACTTATAATACTGCCAGATCAATTATGCTCAAAAAGCTATCTAATGTAGTCCCGACTGGGCTAGACAAGATTTTTTTCTCAAATTCTGGCGCAGAGGCGGTGGAAACAGCGCTCAAGTTTTCACGAAAGTTTAGTGGAAAACCTGGCGTAATTTCCATGAATGGAGGATACCATGGAAAAACTCTAGGTGCACTATCCGTAACTTCCGGCGAAAAATATAGGAGGCCATTTGAGCCACTGTTGGACCACATTAAATTTGTCCCTTACGGAAATACTAGCAAACTGGTAGACTCCATAGATGACAAGACTGGAGCTGTTATATTAGAACCGGTTCAAGGCGAAAGCGGGATTATAATGCCTCCACCGGGGTTTATTCAAGAAGTTAGGGAAATTTGTTCGAGGCATTCTCTTGTTTTGATTTTCGATGAGATACAATCCGGATTTGGTAGAACCGGCAAGATGTGGGCCGCTGAGAATTGGAATACCATTCCTGATGTCGTCTGTGTCGCAAAGGGTATAGCAGGGGGGTTTCCTATGGGATTAACCATAACGAAAAATGAAATTATTGAGAGTATGAAAATTGGTGAACATTCTTCTACTTTTGCAGGTAATCCACTAGCTTGCGCTGCTGCGAGTGCTGCCATAGACGCCCTAGTTCTTGACGGATTGATCGAGAACTCTGCGGAAACTGGACGCTATTTCAAAGATTTGTTGGTTCAGCTTAAAGAAAAGCACAAAATAGTGAGAGAAGTAAGGGGATTGGGATTGATGCTTGCATTAGAACTGAGATTTGATGTGAGAAATATACTTATGGACGGCATTTCAAATGGTATCTTAATGTTGTATTCGGGCCGAAACATCATCAGATTGTTACCGCCTTTGTTAATTGATAGAGAATTGGTCTTGAAATTCGTTACAACTTTAGATAGACTGTTAGCATTGGAGGAAGAAAAAAGATCTGTTTGAGTCCATGGATCCGACAGATGTCAAGATAATCAAGATCCTTCAGTCGGATTCTAGAAAAGCCTTTGTAGAAATAGCAAATGCAATAGGCCTATCAGAATCTGCGGTCAGGAGACGGGTCAAGAACTTAACCAGGCGGGAGATCATCAAGAAATTTACCCTTGAAGTAAATAGTGGCGATAAAACAAGCGCCATCACATTGATTTCTGTCAATTCGACTTCAGATACTTCATTTGTTTCTGGAAAACTGATGGGGCTACCAGGCGTAGAAGTCATTTATGAGATCACAGGACAGTACGACATAGCCGCTGTTATTTCAGCACCGTCTATATCTGAGATAAACAAGTGTATCGACGAAGTTCGAAAAACTGAAGGAGTATCAGATACGAACACAGTTATCATCTTGAAGACAATTAGGTGAACCTGAAATCGATATTAACTATTATTTCCTTCGCGGTTATAGTCAACATTCTGGAATAGGGTATCGAGAATTGTCATTGTTGCCAACGTAATTAGTCGATTCAGTTGCGAAAAGGTTTATAACATGTGCGAAAGATGAACTTATTGGTAGTAGTTGTCGCTAAAATCAGAGGGCCCAAACCATTTCGCGAATCTTTACAATGAATCTAATGAGCTCAGCACGCGAAGAATTCGGATACTAGATTCAACCCTCAGAGAAGGTGAACAGCATCCTGGTGTATCCTTCACAATAAAACAGAGAATACAGATTGCATGGATGCTTGATTCTTTTGGCGTTGATCAGATAGAGATAAGCCCGGTTGTTTCCAACGATCACTTCGAGGCTACCAGGACCATTATTAGGCAAGGATTGAAGGCAGACATACTAGCACATGTCCGAGCGATTAAATCTGATGTAGATCGGGCAATAGATTGTGGTGCGACATGGGTGGCCACTTATTTAGGTATATCAGATGTTCACCTTGCTTCCAAATTAAAAATTTCAAGAGAAGAAGCCAAAGTTCGAGCTTTAGAGGTGGCAGATTACATCAAATCGCACGGACTGAAATCTCGGTTCACTATGGAGGATGCAAGTAGAACTGACCCAGACTTTTTGGTAGAAATGTGTGTCGAAATGAATAAGAGAGGAATTGAAAGGATAAGCCTGCCTGACACCGTAGGCATAATGAGGCCCGCAGGGATGCAAAAAATGGTAACGTTGATTCTTGGTCATATAGATGCAGCCAAGACTTCTATAGACGTTCACTGTCACAATGATGTAGGACTAGCTCTGGCTAATGCATTGGCTGGTTGTGATGCAGGGGCTGATCAAATTCATACTACTATTGACGGATTTGGGGAGAGGACGGGCATCCCATCGTTGGCTGAAACTGCAGTCGCATTAACTTTCATATATGATTGTAGAACTGATTTGAGGCTTCATATGTTAAAAGACCTTTCCAGAACGATATCCCAATATACGCATTTGGAAACACCTGAATCGAAACCTATCGTCGGCGACAGCGCATACAAACACAAAGCTGGAACACATCTTGCTGCGATCCTAAGAGACCCTTCTGCCTATGAGATACTTGAGCCCAAATTAGTTGGGAATAGACGCGAGATAGTTTTCGGGGAATTGGCAGGGAAGAAGGGTGCCGGTTACTTGCTGTCACTTTTGGGATTGAATACTGGCATGGAAGAAGC
>Ga0105104_10000629_pt1 | contig 27190 bp, 36 predicted proteins | sample PPLLaktember2015_3_FD_87034 | JGI IMG/M metagenome (GOLD analysis project Ga0105104, IMG submission 87034) | Freshwater sediment microbial communities from Prairie Pothole Lake near Jamestown, North Dakota, USA - PPLs Lake P7 Core (6) Depth... | ecosystem: Environmental > Aquatic > Freshwater >...
TTCCCAATCTGAAAAGCCTGGTGGTCTTTAAAGACGACCGAATTATCAGAGAGGTATACTTCGGCGGAACGGACTCTAATACGACGTTCGATGTGCGTTCCGTGACGAAAAGTGTAATGGCTACTTTGATCGGTATCGCGATAGACAAAGGTTCCATTCCATCAGAAAACCAAACGGTGGGAGCATATAAACAATACTATAGTAGTGCCATCGATTCTGTAAAATCAATCATTAAAATAAGCGATCTGCTTTCCATGAGCAGCGGTCTTTCGGGGAACGAACTGAGCAGCCCGACAGAATACGACGCGTGGTTCAATTCTCCCAATCAAGTGAGCACCACGCTCAGTACTCCTATGGCGAATCAGCCGGGCACAGTATTCAATTATAATTCGGGTGTCGCTCACTTGACATCGGCAATTTTGACCGTGTCCACCGGGATGTCGACCTATCAATTTGCAAAGCAGTATCTTTTTCAACCGCTCGGCATTGCGGATCATCCATGGCAGACCGACAAACAGGGAATTTATAATGGTGCTGCCGGAATTAATCTGACGCCGCATGACATGATAAAAATCGGAAGGCTGTATTTGAACAAAGGAGTCTCCCATGGGGTTCAAATAGTCTCCGAAGAATGGATTACGAAAACAACTTCGCTTAAAATATCGACGAATAATGCACAGCCTTTCGGACCAGGCTATGGATACTTCTGGTGGATCGGAAACATTCATGGTCGCAGCTATTTCTTTGCCAACGGGTATGGCGGACAATTTATTGTCGTCGTTCCGGATGAACACCTGGTCGTTGCTGCGACAAACCTTTGGAGCGGAGTTCCCCCGGCGACAGCAAACCAGCAGTGGAACAACACTCTGGATATCATCATGAATAAAATAATCCCGGCGTATTAAATTGCGATTATGCGATTTTGTATTATTTTCAGAACTACAATGATGAGATTCAGAAATATATTTCATCCTGACGAGGCGCTCCCCCAAGAATGCGAAGCCATGTCCCGGGGATTCGTGTGATTCCTTTGGCAGGTCCGCTGGTAAATACCTTCGGCATTTGCTCCAGTCCGTGAGGCAGCGCATGAAGGAATCTCATAATCTATAAAATTATTCAATTCAATTTACAGAGGAGTCATTCATGGAAAACGAACCACAGAACAACGCTCTCGTCATTTCTGAAATCAGTCTGTCGGAATTGGCTTCAATCCGCAAATGGACTTATTTTCTGGCCATCATAGGGTTTGTCGCGTCTGCTTTCATGATTTTGTTCGGACTTTTCTTTGGTGTCATGAGTAAGTTCATTCCACAAGAAGGCGCAGCAAACAAGTTCCCCGGTGTCCTGATCATGCTCTTTTATTTTATCATCGGTCTAATCTACATTTTTCCATCGCTCTTTTTGTTTAACTTTTCATCAAAGATCAAAACAGCGCTCGCGATGCATTCGGAGAGTGCATTTGCAGAGGCTCTGAACTACTTGAGATTACATTTCAAGTTTATGGGAATAATGGTCATTGTTGGTATTGGACTGGTTATTCTCGGAATCGTTGTTGCCATCGCACTTGCACTCATTGCTGCAAGAATAGCACGTTGACAATATTAGAGTATTATGCCGATTCTTATCAGGATAAAAGTACAAAAATGGCGTTTACATATCATATTGAATCCAATGGTTACGTTGCCCATGTTGTAGGGAAAAAAATGGGGAGTCTCGATTCGGCGAGAGATACATTCGCTGATTTAATCGTTAACCCACATTTGCGTCGTCCATTTGGATTGCTCATTGATGTACGGGCATTGAGCAACATCCCATCCCGTGACGAAGCCGACAGCATATCAAAATTTGCGGCAGTTGGGGACACTGAAAAACACTTTACAGCGCTCTTAGTAGAGCGGGGCGTACAATATGGGATGGCAAGAATGATCCAATTGTTCTCTGAATTGCAGGGAGCCCAAATTGACGTTTTCATCGATGATCACTCTGCCCGGTATTGGTTATGGGAACAGCTCGCGTTCGCAACGAGATCCAACTTCACTGACGAAAATCAATAAATCACGCTGCGTCCCGAGATTGCAATATCGGGGCGGACGTGCTTGCCTATCGCTTTTGCCAAAGGCATCATTTCCCCAAAGGGGTCCTTTGGACGTGACTGGCGGAATCATGAACCGGAACACCCAACCGTCCGGCTGCGGGCAAAAAAGCATTCACCTTTTCCTCGTTTATGGTATAAATAGTAAATCAAGAGAAGGTAATCCTTTTGCATTTTGGCTGCAGCTTCCCGATAAACACCCTCAGGGATGCGTTGTTGCTGTACTCTTCTCATAAACAGAAACCGATAATACCTCAAGAAAGATGTACTATGAACTCAACATCGAAAGAAACTGTCCCTGATAATCAACCTGTCTTGAAGGCCGGCAGTATAAAAAAAATTATTGATGTTACCGTCTTCCCGTCGCTTCGGGCGGTTATTCTCTTTGTAGCAGTATTCGCCTGGCCATTTTCGCTCCAGGCAGGAAGTGTTAAAATACAATCGCGTGCGCAAACCGTAAAGCTCATATCAACTTCCGTGGATTCGGTTTCGCTTGTCCATCTCTTGGATTCTCTCATCATCCCGGGATTGGCGAAATATCATATACCCGGAATGCTCATTGCAATCGTCCATGACAGTGAAATAGTTCTTACAAAAGGGTATGGGTATGCCGATATCGAGCGAAAGATCCCTTTTGATCCGGACAGCACCGTCATACGCATAGCCTCGGTTTCGAAGCTCATCACAGGGACGGCAGTGATGCAGCTTGTCGACCAGGGTGTTCTTGACATGCATCAGGACGTCAACTCCTATCTTACCCGGTTTAAGGTTGAGAGCTGGCCGGGAAAACCGATGACGCTTCACCATCTTCTTACGCATACCGCAGGAATCGATGACCGAACCATAGGGAAGTCGGCATGGACACAGGAAGGTCAGATCCCGCTGGGAGACTTTCTCGCAGCTCGCTTTCCGAGGAGAATATGTCCGCCGGGGGAAGTGTATATGTATTCGAACTTTTCCAACGCACTGGCCGGATTCGTCATAGAGCAAGTCATGCGTGAGGACTATGCCGCCTCTGTCCGCCGCAGTATTCTCGAACCTCTCGGGATGAAACAAAGCGATTATCGATTACGTCCGGATCTCCAGCCGCTGTTGGCGCAGGGTTACTCTCATGCCGGCGCAGGCTTTCAACTCAATCGATTTGACTTCATCAATGATTATCCCGGCGGGCAGATGCTTTCGACCGCAAAGGATATGGCAAAGTTCATGATCGCCCACCTCCAGCTCGGACGCTATGAAGGAAAGCGGATATTGAGCGAGGAAAGTGCCGCGGCGATGCACACGGTTCAATTTACGCACCAGAAAGAACTGGAACATGCCGTCGGGTACATTGTTGGGATTCTCCCGGCCAGGTCACAGACGATACTCATGCATGACGGCGGATATACAGGAATCGGCTGCAGACTCTGCCTCTGCCCTGAAAGCCGCATTGGCTTTTTTGTCGCGTGCAACATCATGGATGGTGTGTTGCTCGGTAAGGTGAGCCGCAAGATCCTTGATCTGGTCATTCCCGAACCGCCGCAGGATAGCACGAAATATCCGTTGACCCCAATCCCACAGTACGATAAAAACATTGCGGCGTTTGCGGGCACGTACCGGCTTTCCCGGTATGTGCACAACGATATCACCAAGATGGGTGTGTTGCTCGGTATGTCCGGTCCGGAAATGAGCATCGGGAAGAACGATGAGGGAATGATTTTGATGGATACCTACACGGGCAGGCCGCGCCGCATGATCCAGATTCAACCATGCTTGTTCCGGTCGATCGACGACCGTTACAAGTGTGCATTCCGGTGGGATGCATCCGGAACCGTTACACACCTCTTCATGGACGGCACAACTGCTTTTGAGAAAATCCCGTGGTACGAAACGACAATTTTCCAGCGCAGCCTCCTTGGCGTCTGTTTGCTCTATTTTGTCCTTGTGTCTCTGGTGCTCCCCATCATCCGGAAAATCAGGAAGATGCAGAAACCATCCGGACTGAGTGCCGATCCAGTCCGCTGGTTCGCGCAGAAGACGACGACAACATTCCTCGTCTATGTTCTGGGGTTAGGATTCGTCGCGGGGTTTGTTGTTCCGCAAAAGGAACTGGTGCTTGGCTTTGTTCATGGAATACACTGGACGGCGTATATTGTACAAACCATTGGGCTGTTGGGGATTCTGTTTCTCGCGGGACTGCTTGGCATATTATTCTGGCGGCCCGTTATGAGTTCTGATACAAAGATGGGTGAACGGGTGCAACCCGGAGGCTTAGGTCTCGTGACTGCTCTGATAGGAAGTGTTTTTGTCTGGTTCCTCTGGTACTGGAATTTGATCGGTTATCAATTCTAGACCGATAAGTTGGAAGCCCGCCTGTCTTATCTATTGGCGGACCTGAGAATGAATCGCGTGAAGCGCGATGCAACTCAATATTTCGTGAAACAACTTATTCTCCTGTTGAATCGTATCCCCTCTGGGTGGACACACAAGAATGTGTATCTCCCGGGGTGAATCGTAGGACATTCATTCCTGAATGTCCCCACTGAGTGGACACCCAGGTCCCAGGGGGATGGCTTCGGCAAATAGGTATCCTACCAGGATATTTCGCGAATCAACTTCTTATATTTGCTGCTAAAAATTAAAGAGCTCTCTGCATAATTCTTGAATTTCCATTCGACAGGCACTCTTAGCTTTACTTTTATTAATTTCTTTCTCAACATGAACTTGTTACGGTTCGTGTCCAGAAGGGATCCCCTTGGGACCTTCGGCAGATCACTTAGATAACTTCGGTAAGAGCCGCCCATCCGTGGAACAGAATTTTATGAAAGGAACAGATTGATAAAGGTTTTTATCAAAGGGTTTTCAACCGGTATGATGCTGCAGGTGGCCATTGGTCCCGTATTTTTCTTTATCACAAATATTGCATTGCAGACAGGTACAATGAATGGTATGCTTGCTGTGCTTGCGGTGACCCTTGTTGATTATATCTATATTCTTCTCGCAATTGCCGGCGTTGGCAGGTATTTAGAAAATGATCGGGTGAAAAGGGCACTCGGAATCGCCGGCTCAATATTTCTGTTGTTATTCGGAATCGTCATGGGTTGGAATGCTCTCATGGGCACGAGACATAATCCATTAGAGGTCACTGGATACAGCCCATATTATTCTTTTACTTCCGCGTTCATCTTGACCTTATCCAGTCCGTTGACGATTGTCTTCTGGACGAGTATTTTTGCATCAAGATTGATGGAATTATCATTTTCAAAAAATGAATTGATTCTCTTCGGTCTCTCTTCCGGGCTTGCTCCTTTTATTTTTTTAGGCTGTTCTGTTGTTATTCTTTCGATATTCAGACCTCACGTCCCGTTGGTTATTGTTCAAGCCCTCAATGGTCTGGTGGCATTAATATTAATATTCTATGGAATTTTCAGAAGTGTTAAGTTGTTAAAATGACGCCTCGCCAGGCGCTCCCTCAAGGTGGCGGTGCCATTTTCTTGGCATATGTCTTTGGCATGAGCTGCCGCCCCTGAGGTGATGTGATCCGGCGATGATAAGAGAATCAACTTCTATCTCTCTGTATACCTTAAATTTGGAGCGAGTATCATGAAGGCCATGATATTTATTTTCTTCGCAGCGATTTGTATTTACGAAATATCGTTCGCCCAGCTGGACGCGGTTATTCATGACAAGCCACGGTATGACTCATTGCTCGCAAAACGGGTCGGAGCAGACGAGTATGGCATGAAGAAATACGTCATGGCATTTCTGAAGTCCGGGCGAGTGAAAATTCAAGATTCCGTCCAACGGGAAGATCTTCAGCGCAGGCATTTGAAGAACATTATGCGGCTTGCGGCAGAAGGGACATTGATTGTCGCAGGCCCATTTCTTGACGATCAGGAGATGAGAGGCATTTTCATTTTCAATGTGGAGAATGTGGAAGAAGCCAGGATCATTGCCGAGACTGATCCTGCAGTCAAAGCAGGTGTGTTGATTCTTGAATTACATCCCTGGTACGGTTCCGCGGCTCTGGTCGAAACATCAAGAATCCACAAAACCATAGAGAAAAAGAGTGTTGCAGATTGATTAAGTTTTCCAGATACATTTGAATCGATCAAGCGCCGCTTCACCAGGCACTCTGCTGCCAGCCGGAGGCAGGCCCGCCTGCATCATTTCTGGCTGGCCTAAGAAAGAATCGCGAAACGCGCCGTACAACTTCAAAATGAGCGGCACAAATTCTTACTGAGCGATGCAGCTTCATATTTAATGATTCAATATTAATGAAACAGTTCACTGCAAAATTCATTGTCAGCAGATTCCAATGAGATAGAACGGAAAGGAAAAGACAGCGATGCAAAAAGCAAAAGACTTGAAATCAAAACAACGGGAAGAACTACTCAAAGCATTGAAAGCCCGTTTTGAGAAAAACATGAACCGCCATAAAGGTCTTGAGTGGGTTCACGTACAGGCAACGCTGGAGACGAATCCTGAAAAGCTGTGGTCACTCAATGAAATGGAAAGAACGGGCGGTGAACCGGATATTGTTGGTTACGATAAAAAAACGGGCAAATATATTTTTTATGATTTTGCAGAGGAAAGTCCGAAAGGCCGTAGAAGTGTGTGTTACGATCGGAAAGCGCTGGAGTCAAGGAAAGAGTTTAAACCCAACAATACCGCTCTGGATATGGCAGCGGCCATGGGCATCGAGATTTTAACGGAAGAACAATATCGGGAGTTGCAGACCCTTGGTCATTTTGACACGAAAACGTCGAGCTGGGTGAGAACACCTGCGGAGATCAGAAAACTCGGCGGCGCGCTCTTTTGTGATCGTCGCTACGACCATGTCTTCGTGTATCACAACGGGGCTGAATCGTACTATGCTGCCAGGGCGTTCCGCGGCATGCTCAGGGTATAGATTTAACCAGGCAACGAATTTTAAATTTGAGAACGGATCAACGATCCATGAATCAATTACAGGAAATTACATCAACCTCTGATATCCCCGCACCATATCGAGGCACGCCCATCGGACTTTTACTTGAATATCACAATATCGGACGTCCGTATGAATCGTACTCGAAGGCGCAGCTGCTTATCGGCATGTGTATGGACAATCGCAAGCATCTGCATATTCCCGACAATTTCGCTTTCATCATCCGGTCCGGCGGAGCGAACCTTCGATATAGTGAGTTCAAGGTCTCCTATGCCGTTGCGGTGGGGGAAGTCCGTTGTCTCGCACTCATCGGGCACAATCAATGCGGGATGGTGAATCTCATCGATCGCAAGGAACAATTTATCCGCGGACTCGTGGAAAACGCGGGGTGGCAAGCGGAAGCGGCGGAAGATCATTTTCATCATTTTGCACCGATGTTCGAAATCGGCAGCGAAATTGAATTTGTGCTGAGCGAAGTGAAACGACTTCGCCTCAGGTATCCTAAAATTCTCGTTGCTCCGATCCTGTACCGGGTTGAAGATAATCGTTTATATTTGATTCAAGAGAACAATAATGCGGCGGCCTCACCATGAGCTCCTCTATCGACGGTGTGACTTGCTGAAAAGGGACTTGTCAAGAGTTCCAAATGAATCTGCCGAAGATCCCAAAAGGGTCTGTCACGTTTGGGACGCGAATTCGCCGCCTTTGGGGAAAGATGCCGGTTTCACGCCGGCTCATGGAAGAATTCCTCGCAACAATTCCGTATATTTTAAAAATCACGAGCGCGCATCATGATCTATCCGAAGTCTATCCGTGAGGCGGCAACTCTTGAAAAAGAAAACAAGAATTTCTCTCATTGCCGGAGTGGTATTCTTAATCCTCTTGAGAATTCTCTATGGAATAATTCCATGGTTTAACAATAAACCAGGAACTCAACAATTTCAAAAGAGCATCCATGCTTCATCTGAAATGAAATTCCATGTCGATAGCACACAAAAGGGAGTCGACCACTTAGTTTTATAAAAAAATAGTCTATGGCATTTTGGAAATATATCGTTCCCGTCCTTTTTATAGCACTTGCATGCCACAAGGAGGCGTCCACGGAGCCGCCTTCCGGTCCACGGGAACGCTGGCGCTCATTTGGGATTCATAACTATAAGATTGATCAAGTCAGGGGCTGTTTCTGTATCAATGGAAGCATTCCCATGCGGCTTACGGTAAGATCGGATACGGTGGTTTCTGTCATACGAATTTCCGATGGCACAGGTTTGTCATTCCCGGAAGCTCAGCCATATTGGTCGGTGGAACAGCTGTTTGATAATATCAGAAATCTGCAAGACTCCATGGTGATCAGGTATAACGACCAATATGGATATCCTGAATATCTGGATATTGATCCAGCAGGACATCCGGTAGATGCCGGAGCGTTATACCGAACCAGTAATCTGCAGATTCAATAAGTTTCCTGAACCGCCGCCTCTCCGGGCGATTCGCCAAGGGCGTCCCGAAGGGATCCCTTTGGGACCTTCGGCATGAACCGTTATACGCCATGAAACGATCAATGAATTATTGAGTATGTTGAAAATGTCCGGCATAACCAAATAGGGAATCACCATGAAATCCAAAATAGTTGTTTTCTTTTTTTGTTTCACATTCTTTGCAGGATGTAAGAACGATCCCGTTTCGCCATCACCAAGTATGAGCGGTACATGGGACTTTACATGGACGAATGATTCGTATACCTACACAAGTATGATGAAATTGTCGGAAAATAAAGGGGCCCTTCTGTGTACTCTCTATTTGACTATGTTTCAGGACACGACGTTGGTTCCACTGTCCGGCTCAATATCTGAATCTCATGTCGTTGCCCTTGAAGGGGAATATCCTCCGGGATCATTGTCCTACTACACCATCAGTGGCACGGCAAATACCACGAGGGATACATTCACAGGGCGTTATACTTCATCTGATCACTCAAAAAAGCCGCCTGTGGAATCTGGATATTACAGTATGACGGCTTCAAAGCGTTAATCGGAAATAGATATTATTAATCAGCTGTTTCAGCGGGCGTTCCAAGGCCGAAGGTATCGCGTTGTAAAGATGAATGAGCCCTCTGTGAAAATCATTGCATCGTTACATTCATTATCTCATTAGTCTTTTAACGACGAAGATAAAAAATACCGGAAGCTCAGGGGAATTCGAATAAATCCTGTGTACACTACGAGCGTGAAGAGTCCATAACTATTACACTATTAATAGAGCGAGCCTTTTATCATGATCAATATTATTCTGTACGTTGTGTTAGGGCTGGTCGCCGGAATATTGAGCGGACTGATAGGAATAGGCGGGGGAGTCATTATTGTACCGGCACTTATTTTTATATTTGGATTATCACAACACCAGGCACAAGGAACAACTTTAGCGCTGCTTGTTCCGCCTATTGGCATTCTTGCTGCCTGGCACTATTATTCACAAGGGTATGTGAATATGAGAATTGCCGCCTTTATCGGTATCGGGTTTATCCTTGGCGGTTTGCTGGGTGCGAAGTATGCAACGGGAATGTCCAATGTGTTCTTAGAAAAAATATTCGGCACTGCAATGATATTGATCGGTCTGAAAATGTTGCTTGCTAAATAGAAGACCATTATCCCGATCAACGAAGTTGATCGGGATAACATTTACAGGGTTCCGCCTGTTAGACGGCTGCACGTATTATTCACATGAAGAGAATTCTAAAAAAGATTGAAGTCCCATGCAACGGTTGTACACTGTGCTGCCATGGAGATTTGATAAGACTTGAAGAAAACGAAACATCCCAAGAGTACCTGACAGAACCTCATCCGTTTATTACCGGTGCTCTTGTACTCGCCCATAAACACAATGGTGAATGCGTCTATCTTGAATCAAACCGCTGCAGCATCCATGATCGGACACCTGTACTCTGTCAAATAGCTGATTGCCGCGTGATTGCCGCAAAATATGATTATGAGAATGCGAGGCGGCTCCATAACATGCGCCTTATCGATATTCGAGTATGGGACCAGGGGCGCAGGCTCCTGGAAAAATGATTTCGATATACGGAATTTCACAGGAATGCAGAGGCAACAAGAATCATGCCTCTCCAGGCGACCACGAAAGGCGGAAAAGGCAGCGTGCCCAATCGGGAATAAGAATATCCTCTATGAAACCGAATATTAATTATTATATTACTGTAAAAGAATATTCAACTTCAGCAGCCGGAAGAACGGTGAAACGATGAAGATGATTGTCGCTCGTGTCTTTGTATGAGGAATGTCATTATGAAACATCTGGTACACTCCATGCTCTTGGGATTCATTTTTACCATGCCGCTGCTTTCGCAGCTGCCCACTGCGGCTGAAATTGCGCGCGAGATGAAAGTCGGCTGGAATATTGTCAATACTCTGGAAGCGCTCCCCGGAGAAACAAGCTGGGGAAATCCCATGGTCAACCCGACCTTGATCAGCGCCGTGCGCAATGCCGGATTTAATACGGTACGGATTCCCTGTGCATGGGACAGCCACGCAAACAAATCCACCATGAAAATCGATACGAACTGGCTTGTCCGTGTGGGCGAAGTGGTGGACTATTGTTTATCGAACGGGATGGTTGTCATTCTCAACTGCCATTGGGATAACGGGTGGCTGGAAAATAATGTGACTGAAGCCATGAAGGATTCGGTGAATAAAAGACAGAGGGCGTATTGGACGCAGATCGCCAATTATTTTAAAGAGTTTGATGAACGTCTTCTCTTTGCCGGCGCGAACGAACCAAACGTGGAAAATGCCGCTCAGATGGCGGTGTTATTATCCTATCATCAAACATTTATTGATGCTGTTCGTTCCACCGGCGGCAATAACAGCTCGCGTGTGCTGGTCATTCAAGGCCCATCGACTGATATTGATAAAACCAATTCCCTCATGAACACCATGCCTATCGATCAAATCAGCGGCCGGTTGATGGTGGAAGTTCATTACTATACTCCATGGAATTTTTGCGGGCTGGAGAGTGATGCCAGCTGGGGCAACATGTTTTACTTCTGGGGGAACGGTTATCATTCAACGACCAATACCGCCCGGAATTCGACCTGGGGCGAGGAAAGTGCAGTAGAAACCTATTTTCAAAAGATGAAAACCAAATTTGTGGACAAGGGCGTTCCCATGGTGTTAGGTGAATACGGCGCCATAAAAAGAACATCTCTTGCGGGGAATGATCTGACATTGCACATCGCATCAAGGGAATACTTTTTTCGCTATATCACCAATGCGGCCGTTCGTTATGGGATGATTCCCTATTGCTGGGATAATGGAATATTTAAACGGACAAACGGAGATATCCTGGATCAGGGTGTTTGGAATGCGATCATCAATGGTGCGGCCACGGCAACATCGGTTGAGCAAGGGCAGAAGGGAGAATCCAATTCTGCGGTGGAGTATGTCTCGGCAGTGCCGAATCCGGTATCGTCCTCAACGAACATTCAGTTTTCGTTACGTGAGAATACGCGTGCTCAGATGGATATCTACAATATCCTTGGACAGCAGGTGGCCCGCTTTCATGATTTGCCGGGCAATCCGGGATTGCATACCGTCTCCTGGAATCCCGGTACCTTGTCGAACGGAACGTATTTCATTGTTGTCAATCTCGGCAGCCGCCTGCTGACGAAAAAGATCATGGTGGTGCGTTAAAGAGACGGTACAGCGTACCAAATCAAGACACTGGCCGGCGTACTCTTAACGTTCGCTCTTTTCTCTACCCTAAAGCCGGTAGAGAGCTCTTATTCCATTTCTAATTTTTTTATGTCGGCAATGGAATGGCTATTACCCCGGTTATTCAAACAGAGAGTTATCCGCCGCCGCGGTAATAGCCCTGGTTATTTTTTCGCCCCTTCTTTGCGCTCTCTTTCACTCCATCTCAAAAATCCGATTAAAGTCTCTGGAAATATATATCACGTTACAAGGGGTTCCTGGCAAATGTAATTCACAGATTATGTCATAACAAATCCATCAAAAGCGCGTATAATCCATTGGAGGCGGCGGGCATATTGAGATTCGTTTATTTCTCCCTCACGCACCCAATATATTTTTGCACATGGTCAGCGCAGCAACTCATACGCGCGGACGTGAGGCGCATTTGAGAGAAATATCAAAAACAAACTCTTTGGATTATAAAATGAAACGAAAAAGAATAATTATAACAGCCACGATCATCCTCTTGTCCTCCATCGTCCTTTCGGTCACCTTCATTTCGCTTCGTGTGAAAACACAAGTGAAAGAAATGTTTAAACTGAATAAAACATTACAGGAGGAGGGATATTATATGGCAGATTTCGAGTTCAACATGGTTGGATGCGGATATTATCTGGGCAAGGGGCAATACTATAAGTCCGTAATGTTCCTTAATGAGTATCATAAAAAACTTTCAAGCAGAGAGGGTTTGATTAAAATCCCAAGATTTAAAAACAAGAAGGAGGAGATCTATTTTTATCTGAATCTTCAAAACCCAAGAACCGGAGCGTTTATCGATACTTCTGCCCCTTACTGTACGTTCTGGGAAGTGACGCAAAATACGATTAACCATCTGGAAGCGTTGACGGACTCGACCACGGCTCCTTTAACACTCAAATATCCTTTGACATTCCTCGATGAAATTAATACTCCGGAAAAACTGACAGCCTTCCTGGACGATATTTCTTATGTCGGATGGCTGGCATCGAAATTTCCACAAACATCCTTCCATTTTGCCCGCAATATTTTAAGTGCCGCAAAACCCGACAATACTCTTGAGAGGAACAAGTTGTACACGTTCTCTCCTGAATGGAAACATGCCATGGTGAAGTGGATGTACGATTTCCAGGATACGACAACCGGTTTATGGGGACCCAAAGACAGGCAAACGGGCCAATTAACTAAATTCGATTTGAACAATACGGCATCGATCCTGAACGATTTCAGGGATAATGATGGGAACGATCTTTATGCAGAATTCCCTCTAAAATACCAGGACAAGCTTTTTAAATCTGCAATTGCACAATTGTCCGAGCCATTTCCCAATGAAGAAAATTTGCCCGAGATCCATGAATGGAATCTGCGGCAGAGCAAGGGCATTAAAATGCTTTTAAGGTATCTATGGAAGGATGCATCGGACGACAATAAGAAAAAAGCGGAGCGCATTATTGCGAGAAATATCGACATCTGTTTCGAAAAATATTATGTCAAAGAGGATGGGGCGTTCAGTTATTATCCCAATGCCCAGCATGCCTCAGGTGATGGATCCACGAATTTAATTTTACGTCATATCGGCGCCTTTTCCTTTGAAAAGCAAAAGAAACTATGGGGTGATCCGTCGAAAAACAAAAGAGATATGGGGATGATTATTCTTCATGAACTAAAAACTTCTGATTGGGATTCTATAGTAAATATCCCGGGCATTAATTCAGTGCGAATATATGCAAACACGCCGAATGAGGAACGCCTTACCGATGGTGTCTGGGCGGTTTATTATCCGCGCGATACACTGGTGCTGGATATTATGGAACTGGTGCCCAATATGGTGCGATGGACAGAATCAACCTCTCTCTCCATGGGAAACTGGACTTCCATGGCGGAAATAAAAAAAGAATATTCGAAATTAAATATCAAAAGGCCGCTGATTTATAAGGACAAACTCCCGTTCGATGAAGTGAATAGAAAATTTAAAGAAGCTGGTGAATTGTCTGTTGTCGGCTTTGATAAATTTCAGGTGCCAAGAGGTAAAATGAAATTCAAATACACGACGTCATAACAATAAGTGTTAACAGCAGTAGAAAATATTGCGGTTTCAGAAAGTCGGGCGGGAGGAATATGACGGGATTCCGATTCCGGGGCGTCCCGAAGGCGGCAAAGACATACCTTCTTCAGATTCCTTCGGAGCCGTACCCCGATCTCTTGAGAGAGACTCCGCTAAGCCGAAGAAATAATTCCATGGGGAGAGAATGAACGTGATCATGAATCATCTATTATTTGAAGAACTCCCATCGCTCAATGCCATAAGCGATTTGAGAAATCAGTATTTAAATAAGTTGCTGGAGGCCCAGGAACTTTATCTCGAATTATTTATCAGAAATTCGAAGGTATTTGTTATTAAATCACAGGGTCGGCAGATCGGATATTATCTATTGGGAACGGATGCCACGTTGCTGGAATATTTCGTAATTTCAGAATACATAGATCACTCAGATGAAATTCTGGGAGAGATTCTTGGGAGATTTTCAATCCGGAAGGCATTATGCAAATCGTTTGATCATACATTCTTATCTTGTTGCATCGGATTCCAGAAAAAAGTAAATGTTCTTGGAATTCACTTTAGAGAGAAGAGGGATAAAGATGCCCGTCCATCGGATGAAGGTCTCACGGTCCGTTTGGCAACAACCGACGATGAGCAGCATATAATCGAAATAAACGAAGCGGTGTTTGAGCACGATGAAGAAGTGCGGGAGTACATTCAGAGCGGTAAAATATTTCTTTTTGAAAAAAAGAAGAATATCGTTGGATTTGGGATATTCTCACGGGTTATTGAAGGGAGACCGGAATTTGATATCGGCGTGTTGGTAGAGACGAAATTCCGACGGCAGGGTTATGGTGAGTATATCGTTCGTTACCTGGCTGACTATTGCAGTCAGAATGGGTGGCGTGCAATTTGCGGTTGTGCAATTGAGAATACAGGTTCGAGAAAATGTCTGGAGAACGCAGGTTTTATTGCCCAATACCGGTTGTTGGAGTTCGTTTTTCATTCGTGAAGCCAGGGCCTAACGTAGCACTCATACCGGGTTCCGCCTCAAATGAACTGGAGCCATCCATTGGGAGTTCCTATGAATATCCGTAGAGCAACATCTGAAGATACCACAGCCATCGCAGAGCTGACCGTCGCATTTCGGAATCACCTTGAACGGGCGACTCCGACGGCGAAGCAATTTGAAGAAAGCATTGCGACTCTCCTGACGTCAAGCGATGCTGAGTTCTATGTTGCAGAACTGCAGGAAAAGCTTGTGGGCTATGTACTTCAGCGCTATCGTTATTCGATGTGGATTTGCGGCATTGAGGCGACCATTGAAGATTTATTTGTTGATCCGGCGGTCCGGAACAGAGGTGTGGGAAAATCGCTCGTTGAGTATGCCCTCCAGGCAGCAATTGAGCATCACTGTTTATCGATCTGCCTTGATACCAATGAATTCAATGAGGCCTCCACTGCTATCTATACACAGCTTGGTTTCAGCGCAATCTCAAAGCGCTGGAACGGCCGCCAAATATTCTTTCGTAAACCTTTTCTCTATTGAAGTGAAACACCCCACCAGCGGCTCCCCTCAACTAAATTGGGACACGTCCGGGGACCGGCTATTATTTTTATTGGCAAACCTTTTTATTAAATTCAATCAGCGTTAATCATTTTGTTTTCATCATACTTGATTTATGCAATGTCCCGGCTCCCGGTGGCGGCAAAGCCATGTCCCGAAGGGATCCCTTTGGGACCTTCGGCACAGGTTGCGGTTCAGGAAGGGCACACCATTCAGAAAGGAATCTATGACCATGACCATTCCATCTCTTGCCATGAAAGCCCTGTTCTTGATCAGTGTCCTATTCTGCTGTTGCTCCGGACAATCCAATACGTCAAACGGCACCATCCATAAAAAAGGAGAATCTATGAAACGAGTCACAGGTATCGGCGGAATATTCTTTAAATCAAAGAATCCCGACTCGCTGCGTACGTGGTATCATCAGCATCTTGGGATTGACATTGAGTCATGGGGAGGCTTTGCCTTCAAGTGGCGCTCTGAAAATAATCCCGAAGGAATAGGGACGACGGCATGGAGTATCTTCAAAGACGAAACAAAGTATTTCGATCCAAGCAAAGCATCGTTCATGATCAATTATCGAGTTGAAAATCTCGATGAACTCCTGCGCCTCCTCAAGTCAGAGGGCTGTCAGGTCGATCCCAAGGTGGATGAATCGGAATTCGGCAAGTTCGGCTGGGTGATGGACCCGGAGGGCAATCGCATAGAACTCTGGCAGCCGCCTGCCGGCCAGTAAGACGCAGATTATTTCCCCGCATCAGAACCGGGAGGAGGAAAATGGAATTTCCAAAATTTATTTCTTTTACCGTGACCAATGCGTGTAATCTCAGATGCGCCATGTGCGGACAATGGAGCGAAGAGGGGTATATAAAAAATAACGCCATTGAGCGAACCACGCATTTGAAGGTCGAAGACTGGAAAAGGCTCGCCGATGAACTATCCCGGCACACGATCCGGTTCGTGCTCATCAGGGGAGGAGAACCGTTCCTGTATCCCGGCTTGATTGAACTTCTTCGATATATCAACAACAAAGGAATATTTCTCTCAATCGACACCAATGGAACCGTCATCAAGAAGTTCATCCCGGAACTTCTCCAAATGGGCAATATGCACATCACATTTTCCGTGGATGGGCCGGAAAACATTCATGACGCGGTGCGCGGAGTAAACGGGAGCTTTAAAACTATCAAAGAGAACATCGCGTTATTCAATACGCTGGAGCAATCAAGTCCTAAAAAAATAAGCAGGAGCATCTGTTTTACGATAAGCCGGTATTCCTATAAAGGACTGGGGGAAATGGCTGAAGTCGCCCGAAGTCTGGGAGTGAGTTCAGTCAATATCGTTCCTTATTATTATTATTCGACGGGAACAGGGAAGACCTATGAACAGGAATTACAGCAGCAGTTTGACTGCGTTCCTTTTTCCTGGAAAGGATTCCATCACGACGATTCCGGGATAGATTTCGATGTCTTTAGAAAAGAATTTCGCCGGTACCGTGAAACTCTCCATGGCATTGAAGACTTTCCCTATATGCCGTTCACGGAAGATGAGTACGAAACATGGTTTCATGATTCTGTCACGCCGGTCGGATCGACGAACTGTATGAATGTGGAACATCTGATCGATATTCAGCCGGACGGGAATGCCAATTTCTGTGTTGACTTCCCCGATTATACCATCGGCAATGTCCTCCATTCATCAATCGAAGAACTCTGGAACAGTCCAGGAGCGGATAAGTTTAGAGCCTACAGGAGAGAAAAACCGTTGGCGGTTTGTTATCGATGCGGTGCCAAATATATTTCAGAAATCAAGGAATAACTTTTCACCCATATCGTCATTGGCTTGAGCTCAAAAGAACTTCGACGCGATGAAAAAACTCATGATATCTGTTTAAACCGTTGAGGGATAAATGGAACCAACCCTGATGACCGAACCACGGCTCGTTGATATTCTTCAAGAACTTGTATTGCGTGAACCCCTGTTTCACCGGCCGGAGGCGGCGGCAACGCGGCTGGATTTCGAAAAAATGATAACACCGGAATTCCGGGAGATTGGAGCATCCGGCCGCCGGTACAGCCGCGACACTGTTTTAGAGATATTGGAAGACCGGATCATTCATCCTCTTGAAGAACCATGGGAAGCAAGGGATTTTCACTGTCTTGAAATCGCGCCGGATCATTATCTGCTCACCTATACGCTGCTTCAGACCAATCGGGTGACCCGGCGCGCAACTATCTGGCGAAAATCAGAAGGGCGCTGGGTGGCGGTATTTCATCAAGGGACTATTGTTGAGGACCTCTGACGGTCTGCGGCTTCTTTTGACACGGCTCGCAGGACCACTCAGGAGAGGGTACTTTAAAAATGAATAGCGGGAAGGGAGATTATACGTTGAACGAGCAACTCGTGCGCGACTTCATCACTGCGATCAACGAACATGATAGCGATAAAATCTGTTCATTAATGACCGACGACCACCAGTTCATCGATTCTCAAGGCAACGTGACTGATGGAAAAGAAATAATGAAATCGGGATGGATGGGATATTTTCAATTGTTCCCGGATTATAAAATTGAAGCGGTCGAATTCTTTACTCAAGGCGAGACCGTTGCTGCGTTTGGCTTCGCCGGCGGCACATTCCAGGGATTAATCGAGCATAAGGAAAATGTCTGGCGGCTCCCCGCATCGTGGAAGGCGGTCGTCAAGAACGGAAAGATTCTCCAGTGGCAGGTGTACGCCGATGCAAAAATTCCGTACGACATAATAAAGAACGCGATGAAATAATATCCGGCCGGATGGGCATTCATCAGCATTTTATCTTTGAGGACATCCGGGAAAATTCAGTTCACTCTCCTCGGAACATTCTATAGAATACGTTCTCCATGAATAATCAATTATTACCCAGAACCGAAAGTTATGGTCCGCTCATTGACCAGACAGCAGATTTATATCTCCCATCACGACCGAAACCGCCGGTGGTCTGTCTGCTCCATGGAGGATTCTGGCGTATGCCCTACGGCCGGGACCAGATGAATGCTGTCGCGCGGGACCTTGTCGAGCGCGGCTATGCCGTGTGGAATCTGGAGTACCGTCGATTGGGATCTCCGGCATGCGGGTGGCCGGACATCGGTACCGATGTGACCAATGGAATTGAACATCTTACGCACGTGGCCGAACAGGGGATTGATCTTGACCTCAATCGAGTTGCACTCATCGGTCATTCGGCAGGCGGGCAATTAGCGTTATGGTGCGCAGCGCAGCGGCAAGGCGGCCGGACTCTCCTGGGAATACCGAGATTTCAGATCAAAGCGGTCGTTGGTGAAGCCCCTGTGGCAGACCTGAAACGTGCATACGAAAAGGGGATCGGGAAGAGCGCGGTTGCCGAATTAATGGGCGCCACTCCCGATGACGATCCTGAGCTTTACCATAGCGCCTCGCCTATCGAACTGCTGCCTCTCGGAATTCCGCAGCTCATCATTCAGGACATCGCCGACAGCGTCGTGCCGATTGAAATCGCCCGGGCCTATACAACCACTGCTCTCGCTGCAGGCGATCAGGTAGACCTCATTGAATTGACCGGAGCAGGCCATATGGTATTCATCGATCCCGCAAGCTCCGCTCATCACACGGTATGTGACTGGCTGGACCGTATTCTCGAATAAGGATCGGACAACCGATTTATCGCTTCACGAATATTCTCATCGTTCTCCGATTCAAAAGATTCGTACGCAGGCAATTATTGCATGAGATGGGATAATGAAAATATTCAAGCGGAATTTATATTTATATGCTAAATTCTAATAGTCTTCTTCTCTCCTGCATTTGAATTGTAGAAATGTGCTTTAAATTAAAACACCATAACTCTTAAAGGTAATCATTCATGAACGCTTATCGACTGTTAGTACTTCTCCTGGCGTGGTTGTCCGCATTCAACGCATCTGCACAAACCGGTTCCATCTCCCAGCCGCCATCGGAGAAACGCATCATCAATCTTGATTTCAATAAAGTGAAAGGCACCTTCAGCCCGATGTTCAAAGAATGTATCGGAGCGGGCCGTGCGAACGAAGGGCTGCGCGCCGATTGGCAGCAGCAACTGTCCACGGTGAAGAAGGAATGCGATTTCAAATATATCCGCATGCATGGATTATTAACAGACGATATGGGCGTTTATCGGGAGGATAAAAAGGGAAATCCGGAATATAATTTTCAATACATCGATCTTCTGTACGATTACATTTTGAGTATCGGGATGAAACCGTTTGTGGAATTGGGATTTATGCCGGACGCACTGGCAAGCGGTAAACAGACCATATTCTGGTGGAAGGGAAATGTGACACCGCCGAAGGACTATAAAAAATGGGAAGACCTTATCCGCGCCCTGACTCTTCACTTCACGGAGCGCTACGGCAAAGATGAAGTGAAGACATGGTATTTTGAAGTGTGGAACGAACCGAACTTGAATGGGTTCTGGGCGGGGACACAGGATGAATATTTTAAATTATACCGGTATTCCGTCAGCGCGATAAAAAATGTCAACAAGGAATACAGGGTGGGCGGGCCTGCGACTGCCGGTGCCGCCTGGGTGCCTGAGATGATCAGCTTCTGCAGTAAAAATAATCTCCCCCTGGATTTTATCAGCACGCATACCTACGGGGTCAGGCAGGGGTATCTCGATGAATTTGGCAATTCCGGCACCGTCCTTGATAAAAATCCGATGAGCGTCACCGGTGATGTCCTTCGTTCGCGTAATGAAATTCAAAGTTCCGCGATGCCGAATTTGGAGCTCCATTATACGGAATGGAGTGCTTCCTACACACCCGCCGATCCTATTCACGATAGTTATCATGAGGCGGCGTATATCCTGGAGAAAATCAAACAGGTCGGTGATGCACCCACCTCCATGTCCTATTGGGTCTTCACTGATATCTTTGAGGAACCGGGGCCGCGTTTTACACCCTTCCACGGCGGATTCGGACTGATCAATTACCAGTCGATTAACAAACCGGCGTTCTATTCTTATAAGTTGATGAATAAACTCGGGAACCAGGAACTGGTGAACCATGATTCACGCTCCTGGGCATGCAAAGATGGTCGGGGAAATATGCAGGTATTGCTTTGGGATTTCACCAACACGCTTCCGGAAGATTCGGTGAATAATCAGGATTACTATATCCGCGACCTGCCTGCAAAATCAAAAGGAAAAGTAGAAATCAATATTACCGGGATTGCCGGAGGAGCATACAGGCTTGAAATCACCAAGGTCGGGTATCGGTCAAATGATGCCTATACGACATATTTTTCCATGGGAAAGCCGAACCAGCTTACGAAACAGCAGGTTGAGAAAATAAAGAAATTAAACGACGGCTCTCCCGCTTCACTTGAGAAAATCAATGTGAAATCGGGTGCATCATTTATAAAAGAATTGGAAATACGTGAGAATGATGTGCTCTTCTTAAATTTCATAAAGATGAAGTGAGAGGAAGAGACGGATTGTATTCTATGCATGAGAAACAATCAGCAAGAGAGGGATTTCATTGAAATTGAGCATGAGATCCAGTAAAATACTGTTCATCATTATTCTTGCATCTGCTCTATCCTGTAAAAAGGATTCTCCATCCGCGGGAGATCCGCTGAAAGCAAATGCGGAAATCGTTGCGTTCAGGCCGGAAAAATGCGGCTGCTGCTGGGGATGGGTCATCAGAATGGATGGAGATACGATTAAGGCTGACAGTTTACCCGACCCCGACGCAATCGGATATACCATCATCACACCAATACCGGTCTATCTGGAACTGGGGGGAATGAAACAGGATTGCTCGTCTCTTCCCAAGACAGATCCGGTGGCAACGAAGAGTTACTATTCAATCAGGAAATTGGACCGTATTCCGTAAGTTTTGTTTTTCTCTTCTTCCAGGAGCTGCGATATGTCTGAGAATATGCAGTTGGAGGTAAGCGCCATGGATCCTTTTGGAAGAGCACTGCGTGCATATTATGAAGGCGACGCTGATGCAGGGTTCATCCTTCGCCGGGATGATGGATTTGAAAGCTGCATTCCGTCACGATATTTTTTCCGTGATGAAAATGCGTTTACGCGGATCGAACAAAAAGCAGTCGGTCTTTGCAGGGGGCGGGTCCTTGATATCGGCGCCGGCACGGGTTCGGTCTGCCTTGTGCTGCAGCGCAACGGCTATGATGTTACTGCGATAGATATCTGTCCGCATGCGGTTGATATTATGCGGCAGCGCGGAGTGCACGATGTAGCCTGTGCCGATGTGTTTTCATTTAACCACAACCCGTTTGATACGGTCCTGATGCTGGGCCATGGAATAGGGATGGTCCAGACTCTCGAGGGATTGGATCGTTTTCTCATCCATGCCCATTCACTGGTGAACGACAAAGGTCAACTGCTCATCGATTCCCTCGATGTGCGCAGGACGGACGACTCAAAACACCTTGTCTACCATCTGCTCAATCGCCATGCGGGCCGTTATATCGGAGAGGTCAGAATGCGGTTTGAGTTCCTTGAGTTTAAAGGCCCTTATAGCGGTTGGCTGCAGGTGGATCCCGAAACTCTGCGGATTCAATCGGAATCGGCAGGATGGCAGTTCGAGACGGTCTCTCAGGAAGATAACGGCGATTACCTGGCGAGACTTATTAAAAAAAAGGAATAATGAATTTATTGAATTTCATCCCGTCGTTTGTGAGCCTCCTCCTGGCGCTGTTCTCTCTTCCTCTCCTGTACGTCCCGGCATCAGAAAAAGAGCGCCAGATGTGGGAGCAAATGAATATCAGATATTTGCGGCATTGGGTCACAAAGCACGGGACGGAGAAGTGGGATCAGAAAGGCACTCTTCAAAATATTATCGAGCGCTCACGGAAAAATATTGCCTGGCACGCCATTTGTACGTTTACATTTTTCTTTCTTATGGTACGGGCACAATTTATCGACTCTGCGGTCATTCAGTACGGTTCGCACGTGTTCGTTCTTCCATCGATCGGTTATTTTATTGGGAGCATTATCCAAAGGCAGAAATTGGTTGTCATGATCATCCATAAGCAAAAATCTTTAAGACAAAATCCCCAACCGGCTTCATCGATCGGCACGGAATAAGAGGTCTTCGAATATTGTTAAAGGAGAGTGTATGATTCTCGTATTGTTGCTGTATTCGTTGTTTCAGGCCGGACCTACGGACTTTGAGCAGTTCACTGCCCGGTTAAAATCCATGCCGGCTGCCGAGAGAAGCAAAGCTGTTCATCAGTTTATCGATGGCCAGCCGATCACTCCGATTATTGAACGGGACAGTATAGTCGGCTTTTACTGGTTGGGCAAAGCGAGCGTTGTTGCGATCAACGGCGACCTTCAGCATGCATGGTCCAGGCCGGACACGATGGACGCGATACCATGCGGAGATGACACGCTGTTTGTGAAGTCCACCATCATCCCGCCGGATGCCCGGCTGGATTATCAGTTTATCATTAACGGAAAATATTTTACCGATCCCCGCAATCCCCGCATCGCACCAAGCGGATACGGCCCCCATTCTGAAATCCTTATGCCCAAGGTGAAGCTGAGTCCTGCTCTGGCACCGCATCCGGATGTTCCGAAGGGGACGCTGGACACTCTGACGTTCACGAGCACCGATCCATCCATAAAATCCAGAAAATTAGTTGTCTACAAACCGGCGGGATATCAACATATATCCGAACTGCCGTCGCTCTATGTGCACGACGGTTACGATGCATTGAAATTTGCCTTCTATGCTGAAGTCCTGGATTATATGATTGCGGAAAAGAAAATTCAGCCGGTCCTTGCGGTGTTTATTCCGCCCGTCGAACGGGAATATGAATATGTCTGGGGGAAGTACAGGCAATTTCGAACGGCGATATGCAATGAGCTCGTCCCATTGATTGACCGGCTCTATAAAACATCCCGGCTTCCGCAGAACCGTGCGATGATGGGCATCTCCAACGGGGGACACATTTCTCTGATATCGGTCTTGAAACGACCCGATGTTTTTCTTTGCGCTGCCGGACAGTCGGCGACGATGACCGATCAGCTTTCGGAAGTCCTCGATGCTGCTGCAGGGAACAAGGAGGGCTGCGCATCGTTTCGAATATACCTGGATGTCGGGCATTATGATCTGGAGAATGGTCCGGAGCCTGATCAATCATTCCTGAGCACCAACCGCAGCTTCTCCCGGGAATTAGACCGGTATGGGATCAACCATGTGTATCACGAATTTAACGATGGTCATGAATGGGGGAACTGGCGGGAACGCACGGAAGAGATATTGATCTATTTCTTCAGCAGGAAATAAATGAGATATCCTTTTGGGACACACAAGAATGTGTATCCTACCGGGTTAAATTGTAGGACATTCATTCTTGAATGTTCCCAAAGGAATTTTTTAGAAGACTAATTCCGGAGAGCTGCGAAAGGAATGCTTATGAAATACAAAATTATTATCGCTGCACTTGTCCTCTGTTTTATAGTTGAACAGGGCGAGGCCCAGCTCATTCGCCGTTATGGTGTGAAAGGCGGTGTGTCGCAGGCGAGGCAGGCATGGAATTATACCGGATTGCTGGCCGGAACAAAAATTTTTGATCTGCCCAGGATCGGTCTGGACGTTGGAGGGTATGTCGAGTGGTTCAATATACCGGTCCTCAGCGTGCTTACAGAAATCCACTATGTCCAAAAAGGGGCGGAGGATGAATTTGAAGTCACCACCATCGATAATCCTGAGGGAACGGGAGCGGTAAAAGCGTACACCCCGCGAATCGATTATCTGTCAATACCGGTTTTAGCGAAAATTCGATTTGATTTTCCGGCTGTCGCCATTTATGCGATCGGCGGGCCCCGGATAGATCTTTTGATAGGCCGTAACGAGTATGCAACGGGACCGGTGTTTAATAATTTGAAATCACGCGAATTCGGACTAACCGCCGGCGGCGGTATTGAACTCGCACTGATTCCGGTGTATAGCCTCGGTTTCGAGATCAGATACAGTTATAGTTCGCAGTACGCGTATTCAAATCCCAATGTTACGGTAAGGAATGAATCGACGGAATTTCTATTGACCATAGGCTTTTAAGCGAAATGAGAACGCATATCCCATCTCATTGATAAAATCATCCACCCATAAAACCGGGAGAGGTCCAATGGCTGAAAACAACTGTGCGGCGTGTACCATACGGGCAAAATATGACAACAATCCAAAATCTTTTGGCGGCCGGTTCTGGCGCTGGCATATCAACTTCTGCCCCGGATGGAAAAAATATTTTACAAGCCTGCCCCTTGACGAGAAAGAGAGAGTTGCAAAGCAATACAACTTTACGAAGTATCGTTAAGGAAGTGAAGATTACCAGACAACTATTGCAAAGGTCACGATGAACCGAATACGACAGGATCATGAACCGCCGGCTGCAATTTCTAAGAATGGCTGGCGGTATCATCATATGGGAATCCCGACTTCAATTCCGAGGCCGGGCGAACGTTATCTGGCGCATTTAAAATTTTACGTTTCAGGTTTTGAGACAAGTTCCTACGGTGTCGAATGGATGCGGTTCGATGCGGACTGTCAGATTTCTGAAATTATCAGAACAACTCCGCACATTGCTTTTGAAGTGGACGATCTTGACAAAGCAATCGAGGGATTGTCCCTGTTGGGTGATATCAGCTCGCCGTCCGATGGGACAAGAGTTGCCATGATAATTGACAACGGCGTACCTATCGAGTTGATTGAATTTCGGAAACCGGGGACGTCGAATGAACTCGAAACGGAAAACTCTGAAGCAGCTGAAAAAGGATAAAGGAAATATTTATGCAGTTGAATAGGGAATCGATTTTAAAAATAGTGTTTCTCCTAGTCATTTTTCTCCCGGCAGTGGGCGGTGCGCAAATGACCAGACAGGACAGTCTCTGGCAGCCGTTCAAAGCGTTTATCGGCAGCTGGACCGGGAAGGGAGGCGGCGAGCCCGGTTTCGGCGACTATGAACGGTCGTACAAATTCATCTTCAATAAACGGTTCATCGAGATACGAAATAAATCGATGTATTCGCCGACGAAAAATAATCCGAAGGGCGAAGTGCATGAAGACTTGGGATATTTCAGTTATGACAAAACGCGGCGGACATTTGTTCTTCGTCAATTCCATACGGAAGGATTTGTAAACCAGTATAAAATGGACAGCATCTCTGAAAACGGCAAAAGAATCATATTCAGCACGGAAGCCATAGAAAACATCCCGGCTGGATGGCGGGCGAGAGAGTCTTACGATATACTCGATGAAAATCAAATTCAGGAAACGTTCGAACTTGCCGCAGTGGGGAAAGATTTTGAACCATACACCAAAGTGGTGTTGAAGAGAGTAAAATAATCAGGTTCACATGCGGAAACATATTAGAATAATTTGTATTATTCTCATCGTCTTCTCTTTCATTGGATGCGATCAGGCGGCGAAATATTTTGCCGTCCGGGATTTGCCTTATGAGGCATCGGTGACGGTCCTGGGCGGATTTGTCCGCTTCCAGTTTGCCGAGAACCAGGGGTATTTTCTAAGCTTCGGCTCCGATTTGCCGGCACCCATTCGCAGGGCCGCGGCAATCTTTATGGCGCTCATTTCTATGGCTGGATTTATTGCATTACTTACCGCTGCTCATAAAATAAGTGCCGTCCAGTTGATCGCATTTTCTTTGTTTATCGCCGGATGTTTTGGCAACGTCATCGACAGATTATTGAACCACGGGAGGGTCGTCGATTTCCTCATTCTCGGGACAGAAACGGTGCATACCAGCATACTCAATGTCGCCGATATTCTCATTACAGTAAGTCTGGCAATAATGGTATTTATTGAATTAAAGCGAAAGCACACACCAAAGGATGCTTAAAATTCAAAAAAAGGACGTGTCTCGGAGTGGATCATGACGCCCAAGTTTAGTGGGTGTCACGGTGTGGACCGTGACACCCAGGTAACAATTCGTCTCCGCATGAATATCCGGGGGAATTAATAATATCCGTTTTACTGTTACACGGTAAGTTAATTTATCGTTAAAATATGGTGGGGATTCGATAGAATCCATGTCAGATTTGGAATAACATAAGGAGAACTGTCATGAACACAACATCCGTCGTTGTAATGAATATTTCGCTGATGGTCGTTTTCGGCGTCATCGCTGTTTTCTTGTTTGCCGAAAATGTAAGAACCGTTCAGATCATCGGATTAATGGCATCCGGAGCAGTCCTGGGTGCAGCATTCACAAGAATTATAACAGCATTGAAATCCAGACAGACAAGCGCTTAGATCCAGATCGCAGTATCAAAGTTACGTGCGATCAGGCGCGATTCATTCACAGGCCTCAGGCTGTCATTCCCAGCCGGAGGCGTTAAATAGACGCACGCTTCGCGTGCGACATTATCAGGCTTCCATCTGTCGGCCTGCCTGCGTGTCGAAGGAACTTCGGCAGGCAGGGAATCTCGCTGAGGTTCAAAGTAAGATTCCCGCTAAAAATCCGCGGGAATGACAAAGCTCTTGTTTGCCACTCCTGAAGGCCGTAATCGGGAATTTTAATAAGTGATTGAATAAGTTGCTCAGTTCTGAAAAGGAACACGCTAACGCGTGTTACATTCTCAGGCTTCCAGCTGTCGGGAATCTTAATATAGCCCACTATCGAAAAAGGAGAGAATATTGTCTCGTGGTGTTGGGAGTTTTTTATCCGCAGTACCTTACCTTTAGGCGGGCCTCCCGACACTACCGATCCTATTGGATGTCAATCACTTTAAACTGAGACACCACCCAATAACCATGCAAAAGGAACAATGATTCCGTATATTTAATAAAATGTAAAAAAA
>Ga0105104_10000631_pt1 | contig 27142 bp, 23 predicted proteins | sample PPLLaktember2015_3_FD_87034 | JGI IMG/M metagenome (GOLD analysis project Ga0105104, IMG submission 87034) | Freshwater sediment microbial communities from Prairie Pothole Lake near Jamestown, North Dakota, USA - PPLs Lake P7 Core (6) Depth... | ecosystem: Environmental > Aquatic > Freshwater >...
ACGTAGGGGCGAAGCATTCGGAAGGGGCCGAGGCTTAGGTAAACCAATCTGTTCTCCGAATGCTTCGCCCCTTACAATAATCGTCCAGCCCCAACCATCCTCGCACCGCCCTACAATAATCGTCCAGCCCCAACCATCCTTGCGCAGACTCCTCCTTGAAGGGAAAATGCACAACTCTCGTCCCCATTTGTAGAGGCGTAATCCCTGGTGCAGCCCGAACCCACCCACTGGAGAAGAACGTCCAGTACCTTCGGCCCAACCCCCGCCCTACCGGGAAAATTCGGCACAGAATCAAAATGCGCCTATCCTTACAAATGTTTGGGATTTGCTATGTTTTGCTATACAATCTGGGTAATCGTTCTTTTCAATGCAGCTTGCCTGTTATTCGTAAACGGAGACTATTTCGACCCAAGATTCGGCCCGAAATATGGCAACTTAGGAGGGCAACCCGGGTTAAATCTTGAGAAGTATCACTCGAGCCGCGTAAAAACACTGTAGTTCTGGAACAGGGTGGAACAGGCTTATTATTTTTACGAAGGAGGGATCCATGGCTGATCAAACCTCTGAAAGGATCGTGCGTGAGTTGTTAAACCTCGCGGATGTCGAGGTGGATGGAAAGAGTGCGTGGGACATACAGGTCCACGAACCGCGATTTTACGAGCGGGTATTGAAAGAATCTTCCCTGGGATTGGGTGAAAGCTATATGGATGGCTGGTGGGACTGCCAGGCGGTCGATCAATTCATCGACCGCGTCCTTAAGGCCGATTTGGACAAGAAGGTGAAGGGCAATTGGAAGTTCCTGTTCCACACGCTGAAGTCCAGGCTCTTCAACCTGCAGGCGCCCTCCAGGGCTTTTGAGGTCGGTGAACATCATTATGATCTTGGCAATGACCTGTACTGCGCCATGCTCGACAGGCGCATGAATTACACCTGCGGTTACTGGAAAAACGCCTCGAACCTGGACGAAGCCCAGGAGGCCAAGCTCGACCTGGTATGCCGGAAGATCGGTTTGCAGCCGGGGATGCGCGTGCTCGAGCTGGGCTGCGGCTGGGGCAGCTTTGCCAAATATGCGGCCGAAAAGTATGGCGCCCAGGTGTTAGGGGTCACCGTTTCCAAGGAGCAGGTTGCGTTGGGGAATGAGCTCTGCCGGGGTTTGCCGGTCGAACTGCGCCTGCAGGATTACCGTGAAGTGGAAGGGAAATATGATGCCGTGATCTCGATTGGGGTCATGGAGCACGTCGGTTATAAGAATTACCGTACGTATATGCAGGTGGCCGAACGCTGCCTGGCGGAAGATGGGATTGCCTTTATCCACACCATCGGTGGCAATGAGAGCGTCTCCACCGGCGAGCCCTGGTCCTTCCGCTATATTTTCCCCAATAGTATGCTGCCCTCCATTGCCCAGCTCGGCGCGGCCATGGAGAACATATTTGTGATGGAAGACTGGCACAATATTGGGCCGTATTACGATCCAACCTTGATGGCCTGGCACGCGAATTTTGAAAGCGCCTGGCCCGATCTGCAGAAACGTTATGGAGAGCGCTTCCGCAGGATGTGGCGCTATTATCTTCTGAGCAGTGCGGGTGCTTTCCGCTCGAGGAGTCAGCAGCTGTGGCAGATTGTGATGACCCGCAAAGGTACCCGCCAGCCGGACTCCCGGTTGAATTGAGCGGATGCCATGATCCAGACGGATGTCATCATCGTTGGCGGTGGACCGGGTGGGTCGGCTTGCGCCTGGCGGCTGAGGCAGAATAATGTAAACTGCCTGATCCTCGACCAGCACCGTTTTCCCCGCTTCAAGACCTGCGCCGGATGGGTCACCCCCGAGGTCGTGCAGGACCTGGAGCTGCGCGCCGCGGATTATCCGCACAGCTTCACCACCTTCAAATCCTTCTCCATATCCATCTTCCGCCTCAAGTTCAAGCTTCCCACCCTGCAGCACGCAATCCGCCGCTATGAGTTCGACGACTGGCTGCTGCGCCGCGCCAATGTGCCCATCCAGGAACACGCCGTCAAAACCATCCAGCAGGACCGGGACGGCTACACCATCGATGGGGAATACTGCAGTAAATACCTGGTCGGGGCAGGAGGGACGCACTGCCCGGTGTACCGCAGCTTATTCCAGGCTGACCATCCCCGTCCAAAGGATCAGCTCATCGTCGCCCAGGAAGAGGAATTCCCTTACTCGTACCAGGATGAGCGCTGCCAGCTCTGGTTCCTGGAAGACCACCTGCCCGGTTATGCCTGGTATGTGCCCAAGCAGAACGGGTATGTAAACGTTGGGGTGGGCGGGAAGGCCGAGACGTTAAAGGCGAATGGTGACAACCTTAAGAACCATTGGAACCGCCTGGTCGAAAAACTGGACCGGCTGGGTCTGGTCCGCAATCACGACTACAAGCCCAGCGGCCACAGCTATTACTTGCGGCCAAAACGTTCTGAAGTCAGGCGAGATAATGCGTTTCTGGTGGGCGACGCGGCCGGTCTGGCCACCCTGGATATGGGCGAGGGAATCAGCCCGGCGATCAAGAGCGGGCTGATGGCTGCCGACGCGATCCTGAAGGGCGTCGATTATTCAGTGGATGCTATTCCAAAATATTCGCTCGGTTCGCTCGTCCGTCTGGGTTTTGCTGTGTTGTAAGCAATAAAACGGATCGGTGGTATTTATGGGCCGCGTAGCGGCCCATAAATACCACCTTTCTCTTATACCCCTAATAGACCGGGTATAATATGCCCTGTTATCGAAGGTATACAATCAATATGCCCTGTTATCGAAGGTATACAATCGAATAGAACTATTGCTCGGTATTTTGGGACGGACATGGAAGCCTACTTCGAGCTGTACATCATGGCTTTGGCCATATCCGCGTGTATAACGGGCTGGATTACCTGGTACACCTGGAAAAAGCGCACTACCCATCATACGCCGGCCTTTGCCGCGGTGGTGCTGTCCATTACCTGGTGGCTGGTCATCTCGGTTCTGGATACCCTGATCACCGATCACAACACAAAAATTCTTTTGAACAAGCTGGGTTACCTGGGAGTCTTATCCCTTCCGGTAGCCTGGTATCTATTTTCGATCCAGTTCAGTGGGAGGGGGAAACAGATCTCCCCGCTCCGCATCGCTCTTCTCTTGATCATCCCTGTCTTTTTGTTGGTCATAATCTGGAGAGGCCAGCTTTGGTCAGAAGTCGATTTCGACTCTTTTGGCCCATACGAGCATACCTCCGTCAGGTTTACCGTTTGGGTGTGGCCGCAGATGATTTATTGTTATGTCCTGATCCTGATCGGCTCGCTGACTCTGGCGCGGACCGTAGTTGGGCTGCCAAAACTATACCGCTATCAGACCACCGCGCTGCTGGTTGGGGTGGCTATTCCCCTGGTGGTCAATGGGACCTATCTCTTCGGAGTAATCCCAAACAATGAATTTGATTTAACACCCATTGGGTTTGCTTTTTCTGGGATGGCCTTCGCCTGGGGGTTGTTCCGCTATCAGCTGCTCACCCTGATCCCCATCGCTCAAAATACCCTGATCGAAAATATACCCATGGGCTTTATTGTCGTCAACGACCAGCTCAAAGTGGTCGATCTCAACCCGGCGGCGGAGGAAATTGTGGGGTCTATCCGTGCGAAAGCGATCGGGAGATTCTTGCCCCATGTTTTTCCAATCGGTCTTGAAACCCTGGTCCGTTTGGCATCCAAAGAGCTGATCTCGACAACGATCAGCCTGGGTGCTGAAGACAACCGGCGCGTATTCGAGCTGCGCTCAACCCGAATTGGCAACGGTCCGGGTAATGTTTTAGGGTATCTGTTGATCCTCCAGGATATTACCCCGCGCATCCTCGCCGAACACACCCTGGCTTCGGCCCTCTCCGCCGAGAAAGAGTTGAATGAGCTGCGCTCCAAACTCATCACCAGCACCTCGCATGAATTTCGCACGCCTCTTAGTGTGATCCTTTCTTCAGTCGAGCTGCTCGAGCATTATGGGAACACCTGGTCGCCGCGAAAAAGGTTTGAACATCTAAATCGGATCAAAAGCACGGTCCAACATATGACCCGCATGGTGGAAGAAATTCTGGTGGTTGGAAAAGTAGACGCCGGCAAAGTCGTTGTGCGCCCCGTGCCGATCGACCTGGTCCATTTTTGCGAAACCATTCTCGAAGAGATCCGCTTGCTGGACCAGGAGAAGCATTCTTACAGCTTAGAATCCACATCACCGGAGATCAAAGTCCTGCTGGATGAGCTGCAGCTCCGCCAGATCCTTTCTAACCTGCTCGAGAATGCATCTAAATACTCGCCCGGGAATACTCGCATCCGCCTATGTCTCTCGGCCGGGAGCGCCTGGGTAAACCTGGATATCCATGATGAAGGCCTGGGGATCCCCGAAAACGATCAGATCCATCTCTGGGAACCCTTCTACCGGGGTGAAAATGTTGCCCACCTGAGCGGAACCGGCCTGGGTTTAACCATCGTAAATAAATCGTTAGAGCTGATCGGCGGGAGCATTGAGATCCACAGCGTGGTCAACCAGGGGACGCATGTGCACGTGATGCTTCCCATACACCAACCCACGTCCCCACCGGCTGAGGTGGAGAGCGTCTCATAAAAGGAGCTGTTCAGCGGAAGTATTTCTCCGTTCTGGCGGCCGCTTCTACTCTGGTTTCCCCGGCTGTCACTGTAGGCGGGGGGAAGCTCTCCGCCAGGCGGGCCAGTGCGGATAAATCTTCGAGCCACTGGCGGACCTCCGCGGTGGTAAAGCTGTACTCGAACAAGTTTTTCGTCCGGTAGAGGGTCAGGCGCATATAACCTGGCAGTAGAATTACGTGGCGCAGCAGCGCCCAGCTTTCTCCCGCTCCCAACAATCTCAAAAGCAGCGTCCCGGCCTCTTGCGAATCGAGCACCATTTTTGTCCACGGCTCGTCGATCGCAAATACCCGCAGGTTTCGCAGCGCGGAGTGCGCGAGCTGCACGGGCTGCCGGTTGGCCATACTGGCCAGGTAAAGCCCCGGCTGGTCTGCCTGGGTAATCCCCCAACGGGTTTGCAGGCCGGTGCGGACCGAAATATCCAGGGTCGGCCCGCGGTAGAAGCGGATATTTACTTCGCGACCCTCCATACCGCCCGTGTATTCCCACCAGTTGAATAGATAGGGTTTGCCAACCAACCCTAAGGGGGTAAACACTCCATCCAGCCATTTCTTCCTGCGCTTATTTACCAATAGAATCGCCGCCGGTCCGCCCGCTAGCAGGAGGAGAGCAAAAAACGATACCGGTACGATCAGCACCCATTCGTTGGATGGGTGGTTGTTATACCACCAGAGGGGGATGAAGAGAAAAATGATACTCAGGGGACAGACAACCAGGACAGATAAAGCGAGGACCAGGAGCCAGCGCAGTGAGTCATTCGCCAGGGTTCTGAGTAGTTTGACCATGCAGTCCCTCCTCTGTGCGATTTTGTATCGAATTGAACCGACCCAACCGGCTTAAAATGATTATACCCGAGCAGGAGCCGATGGCGCCGCCAGTAGGGAAATCCCTGCTCCGGATACCTGGATTTCCCGCTTGTTTTTCTGAATTTAGTTGTATATGGTTAAAGATATCGCCAAACCGGCGCCTTGAACCGGTTTGCTGAAAGGAGAGTGTGGTATGGATTCACCAGTATCTACCATTGCCAAGGTAATTTCAGACGAACTGATGGACAATCCTGTGACAAAGGGATCCATCATCGATGTGAGTGTCAACCAGGGGATCGTGGTATTATCGGGCATCGTCAGATCCGCGAGTATTGTGCAAGAGGCAGAGGCGATTGCCCGCGCGCAGCCCGGCGTGCTTTCGGTAGTGAATGAGTTGAAGGTTAAATAGGAGCGCCGGGATTTCTGTATCTTCGCCCCGCTGTTTGGCGCTACCCTGAGCGGCCCAAAGATCCGGGCAGGAAAGTAAGCTTCCTGGAAGCCAATAAACCTGTTAATATTTAGCCACCCGGTGTTTTTTTGAAACACCGGGTGGCTGGTTTTGAGTTAGATAGTTATCTCCGCGTCAAAGGTCCGTGCTCGTCCGCGTCCTATCCGCTTACCGGATCCCCGCCTCGCGCAGCACGCCCTGGATCGCCTCCAGGTCCGGCAGCAGGATCCACATCCCATCCCAGGACCAGGAAGGCGTGGCCTGCTCCTCGCCGATTGCGTAGCGCCGGATCTTGTCGGGTGAGCTCAACGCGCTGGCCGCCGCCGGGAGCAGCCGGATGGCCTGCTCGACGCTCATGTTGGTCTCCACGTTATCGGCCAGCTGCGCCTGGATCTGGTTGAACTGCGCCAGCGACCCCAGGCTGACCATCTTCTTGAAAACGGCGAACAGCACTTCCTGTTCGCGGCGCAGCCGGTCCAGGTCGCTGGAGGTGTGCCGGGAGCGCACGTACCATAAGGCAGTCTTGCCGTCCATGTGCACCGTCCCCGGCTCGACCGTGCAGTCGCCGTCGCGGGCCTGCGGCAGGTCGCAGTCATCCGTCAGCGTTTGGCCGACTTCCACATCCACACCGCCCTGATTGTCGATCAACTGCGTAAACCCGGCGAAGTTGGTCAGCACGTAATAATCCGGCCTGACCCCAAAATTTGCCGCGAACGTTTCCGCGGTGGCCTCGAACCCGCCCAGCGCGTGCACCTGGTTGATCTTCATCTCATATAAAGTAGGGGCGCTTACCCACAGGTCGCGCGGGAAAGACACCGCGCTGACCGTCTTCTGGTCCGCGTCGAGCACCACCAGGATGATCACATCCGTGCGGTAGCCGCCGTCCTCCGGGCGCTGGTCCGAGCCGAGCAGGAGGATTTTGGTCTGCCCGGTGGGCGCCGGCCCGGGGATGACCGCGTTCTGCGGATTGGCAGCCCCCACGGCCGGCAGCAGGGGTTGTTCGGCTGTCCGGGCAGACGGCGCCATCATAATCAACAGTAGGGTCACGCTCGCGCACAACAGCCCCACAAACGCAATCCCCAGCAGCACCGTTATATCCAGGTGGACCCGTTTCGGGCGGCGCGCAGCCCCCGATTCATCCGCGGGCCTGGCCATCGAGGCGATCGCGCGTGGATCTCGGGGTGTGGAGCGGCTGCTCACTCTATTTTGCCATTGGTCTCTTCTCAAGTTGTAATGATCATTTTCCACAGTAATTCTCTCGTCGTTCGATTATAAGGTATTGTAACTGCTCAAGCCAGAAGAAGGGCACAGATTACACAGAATTACACTGAGAACACTGAAATTACAGGAAATATAGAAATAACCTGGCCCAAAGATTCTGTTGCGGGAATCGTGCCAGGTAAGTGGGTTGGTTGAAACGAAACCCGTCTGCAGACCCGCTCGAAATAGGTCTTGGGACCGGTCCCATGTCGCGCTCCTCGCGGTATCTTTAAGCCGCAAGAATACCAAGAGGAGTATCATCGAATGAAGACCATCAAAGTAATTTACCTCGTTTTGATCACCGCTGCTGTCCTGGCCGCTTGCGCGGGGACCGGCCCAACCGGGATGGAGTGGAAGAGCGAAGCTATCCAGCGCGGCGACCTGACCACTTTTGTGATCGCCAACGGCGCTGTCCGGCCAAACCGCGCGGCGGACCTGACCTGGCAGATGGGCGGCACGGTGGACAAGGTGCTCCCGGCAGTGGGGGATGCCGTCCGCGAGAATGACCTGCTGGCTGCTTTAGATCCCGATTCTCTACCGCAAACTTATTATGCGGCCCGTCTCGAGCTGTTTGATGCGCAGCGCGCATTGGATGCTCTGCGCCAGGGAGGCGCCGAACAGAGCGCTGTATCTTACCAGGATCTTCTCGCTGCCCAGAAAGCCTGCGAAGACGCCCAGAAAGCGCGCGACCGGCTGGACCGCCCGCGCGCCAGCTCGGAGACCATCCAATCCGCCGAGGCCAACTACTACCTGGCCCAGGCCGCCGTGGACGATGCCGAAGGCGCCTTCAACCGGGTCAGCGGCGCGCTCGAAACCGATGTGGCGCGCGCCAACGCCCTGGCAAACCTGGCCAACGCCAAGAAAGCCCGCGACAAGGCCCTGGTCAACCTGAACTGGTACAAGGGCCACGCCGGAGACCAGGAATATACCGAGGCGGACGCTGCCCTGGCGCTGGCCAAAGCCCGCCTGGACCAGGCCCAGCTCCGCTATGACCGGCTCAAGGATGGCGTACCGGCCGAGGAACTGGAAGCCGCGCGCATCCGCGTCGAGGCGGCCCAGGCTGCCCTGCGCCAGGCTGAGCTGGCTGCGCCCTTCAGCGGTCTCGTTACCGATGTGCGCGTCCAGCCCGGAATGCCGGTCAGCGTGGGGATGTTGGCCTTCCGGTTGGAAGACCGCAGTCACTTCTTTGTGAATGTCTCCGTCGCCGAGATGGATGTCAACCGCGTGCGCGCAGGCCAGCCCGTCTTGATTGCTTTCGACTCGATCTTCGGCAAGCAGTACGCCGGCCGCGTGGTCTCCGTCAGCCTGTCGGGCGAGCGCGACCAGGGTGTAGTGACCTATCCGGTGACAGTCGAGCTGGACGCCAAGAGCGCCGATGATTCGGTTCGCAGCGGTATGTCGGCGGTGGTCAAGATCTCAGTCGATACCGTAAAGGATGCCCTGCTGGTCCCCAACCAGGCCGTGCGCATGCTCGATAACCAGCGTGTGGTCTATATCCTGAAAGCCGGCTCCCGCATGCCTCAGAAGATGCCCATCCGCATCGGGCTTTCCTCTGAAACGATGAGCGAGGTATTGGATGGAGAGCTGCAGCCCGGAGACCAGGTGGTCACTAACCCCGACATGTTGATCCAGTTGGAACAGGGGCTGAACTGAGGTAAGAATGGAACTTGAAAGCACCCAAGAATGGGTCGTCCAGGCCCACGACCTGACCAAGGTCTACCGCATGGGAGACCAAAAAGTCTACGCCCTCGCCGGGGTTTCGGTGGGCATCGCTCCTTCCGAAGTGGTCGCCATCATGGGACCGTCCGGCTCGGGCAAATCCACCCTGATGAATATCCTGGGCTGTCTCGACCGGCCGACCAGCGGCGAATACAGCCTCGACGGCGAGCCGGTCTCGAAGCTGCGCGACGAGCGCCTGGCGCGCATCCGCAACCGCAAGGTCGGGTTCGTCTTCCAGAGCTTCAACCTGCTGACCCGCCATACCGCTCTCGAAAACGTCGAGCTGCCCATGCGTTACGCCGGGCAGGTCAAGGGCAGCCGCGAACGCGCCAGGGCCGCCCTGGAAGCGGTTGGGCTGGGCGACCGCACCGGCCACCGCCCCACCGAGCTGTCCGGCGGGCAGCAGCAGCGCGTGGCCATCGCCCGCGCCCTGGTCAACGACCCGGCCATCCTGATGGCGGATGAGCCGACCGGCGCGCTCGACTCTCGCTCGGGCCGCGAGGTCATGGAGCTGCTCTTGAAAATGAACACCGAGCGCGGCACGACTTTGATCCTGGTCACCCACGATGCGAATGTGGCTTCCTATGCCCGCCGCACGATCCATCTGCGCGACGGCCAGGTGGTAGAGGAAGGTGTGCAATGAATGCCGGCCAGCTAATCCGGGAAGCCTTCCGCAGCCTGTTCGCCAACAAACTGCGCTCGCTGCTGACCATCCTGGGGATCGTCATTGGCGTGGCTTCGGTCATCGCCATGGTCTCCCTGGGACGCGGCGTGCAGGGCTCGCTCAACAGCCAGTTTGCCGGGATGGGCAGCAGCCTGTTGAACGTTATGCCGATGCCCAACCCAACCATACCCAACCCGCAGCCGCTCACCCTGGGCGACATCGAAGCATTGTCCAACCCATACAACGTGTCCGCCGTCAGCGGCGTAGCCGCCAGCCTGTCACAGGCCGGCCTGGCCGGCTACGGCAGCCGGGAATCGTCGGTCACAATTTTTGGGGTAACCGCCAACTACACAACGATGAACGGGTATAAGCTGATAGAAGGGCGTTTCTTGAGCGAAGAAGACGTTTTGGGCCAGGGTACCGTGGCTGTGCTGGGCTCTCAGACGGCCCGCAAGCTGTTCGACCGCCAGAGAGGCATCGTCGGAGAGGTGATCCGCCTGCAGGGGCAGCCGTACCGGGTTGTGGGCGTGCTCGAAACGCGCGGTTCGGCCACTTTCGGTCTCAGCGCCGGCGACGGCTCCATCCTCGTGCCGCTCTCCACCGCCCAGACCCGCCTGCTGCCCCAGCCCGTGCGCGACCAGGTCGCTCAGATCGACGTGCTGATATCCCATCCGGACGCGCTCGACGAAGCCACCGAGCAGATCAAACAGGTGCTGCGCGTGCGCCACGAAACCCCGGTGGGCGTGGAAGATTTCTATGTCTTTGCTCCCAAGCAGCTGCTCGACTCGCTGAACCAGATGACCAATGTGCTGACCATCTTTCTGGGCGGTGTGGCGGCTATATCACTCCTGGTAGGGGGGATCGGGATCATGAACATCATGCTCGTCTCGGTCACCGAGCGCACCCGCGAGATCGGGCTGCGTAAGGCCCTCGGCGCCAGCCGGCGGGATATCCTGCTCCAGTTCCTGGCCGAATCGATCGTACTCAGCCTGGTGGGCGGCCTGCTTGGCATCCTGGCCGGCTGGCTGATTGGAATCGGCATCAACATGGTCGCCCAATCCAGCGGCTCCGACCTGACCATTACCATGAATTTCAGCGCAGTCCTGCTGGCCACTGCTTTCTCTTCGGCCATCGGCATATTCTTCGGGTTTTACCCGGCCAACCGCGCCGCCAACCTCACCCCGGTCGAGGCGCTGCGTTCAGAATAAATGAATAGGAGTCAAACATGAACACGCAAACAAATCTCGATTTTGTCCCCAGACGCACGTCCAGCGGTTTTATCGTCCTGGCGGTTGGCCTGGCGCTGGCCGTGCTGTCAGCTACCTTATTGCTCCCCTACAGCCTGGCCAGCGATTCGCTCGACATCCTTTCCAGCGGCCAGGTGAACACGTTCTGGCTGTCCATCCTCGGCTGCCTGAGCCCCATCGCCCTGCTGCTGGATATCATTGGGTTATTTATGATCGCCGGTGAATCGAAGAAATTTGGCAAGCTTCACGAGCGGATGGCCTGGATCGGCGTGGTCATCTTTTTCGTGGCCAATGCGGCTTCGCTGGTGGTAAATATCCCGCTGGCCTTTGCCATCTCTTCCCAGGGCTCGCTGGGCACGGCCTTACTCAGCGCCTGGCTTGGGGCCGCCTTTACCCTGTTTAGCACCCTGGGGCTGATCCTGGCGCTCTACCCATATGCCGGCTCCCGCCTGGGCAATGTCATCTTCGCGATCGGCGCCCTGGAGATGGTGACCCACCTGGCCGTGACCGCCGTGAGCACATCGGGGGCGCGGATGACCGAACTAACTATCCTCAACCAGACCAGCTACACCTTGCAGCCCTTTACCGGGGGCGCTTTCCCGGTCTTGACGATCGCCGGGTTGGTCTGGAACTGGCTGCTGGTGGGGATCGCGGTCTTCCTGGCTGTCCGCTACGCGCGCCTGTCCAGAGAAGTCAGGGTCGAAAGCGTCGTATAATTTGATCAAACCGATGCGCTCATAAGGGTTTCACTTTATGGAAAATCGTCTGGTGGCAGCCGTAGATTGGGTTGTGGAGTTTGCTCAGAAGGTCGCGCGCAATTTCTCCAGGCTTTTGTGGCGGCTTGCGTTTACCTATATCGTCATCACGGTTGTCACCTTCATGCTCTTATTAGGAGGCCTGATTTATTTCACCAACCGGCTTGCCATATCGAGGCAGACCGGTTCCGCGATGGCGCTGGCCATCCTGGATGCCTCCTCGGATCTGGTCCCGGCTTTCAGCCAACAGCCCCCCGACCGGGCGGCCGTAGACGCGTGGGTCCATCGCGCACTCCTGGGAACCAATCTGACCTTCTCAAAGCAGAATGTGCCCAGTGAGGATGCTATTCCCTACACGATCATCTCCGGGAAGAACACCCTGCTGCTGGTCGTCGATCGGGATAAAACGGTGGTTTCCACCAACCGAGACAGCCTGACGCCCACCGGTCTGAGGATGGGGAAGGGTGTATCTACCGCCGGGCATGAGCTGGTGGATCGAGCGCTGGCGGGTGAGACCAACCCGATCCTGCTCTTCAGAAGAGAAAATGGCGGCCTGCTGGTGGCCGCGCCCGTCCTCGATCTTCGCTCCGGCGAAGTGCTGGGAGCCGTCCTGGTCCAGCTCCCGCGCATCGAGGTTCTGGAGTTGCTCTTGTTCGTGACCACGGCCACTTTGAGCAGCGGCCTGTTTATTGCCATCGCGGCGGCGGTCATTGGGATGGTCTTCGGCCTGCTGGTGGCGCGCGGCATCGAAAAACGCCTCAAGGCCGTCTCTCTGGCCGTCAGCGCCTGGGGACAGGGCAATTTCACCCCGCGCATCGCCGACAAAAGCGCCGACGAGATTGGCCTGCTGGCTCAGGATATGAACAGAATGGCCGCTCACCTGGAACTGCTGGTCCAGACCCGCCAAGAGCTGGCTGCCCTGGAAGAGCGCAACCGCCTGGCCAGAGACCTGCACGACAGCGTCAAACAGCAGGTCTTCGCCACCACCATGAACCTCGGCGCAGCTCAGGTCCTGTGGGACCAGAACCAGGCAGAATCCCGCCGCCGGCTGGAAATCGCCGCCTCGCTGTCGCGCCAGTCCCAGCAGGAGCTGACCCAGCTGATCCAGACCCTGCGCCCGCCCAACCTGCAGGAGAAGGGTCTCGAAGAAGTGCTTCGCGAGCACATTGCGATCTGGGAGCGTAACAACGGCATCGCTGTCCAGGTGCAGTTCCCCGAAGCCATGCCGCCGCTCAACCTGGAGACCCAGGAAGTGCTTTACCGGGTCAGCCAGGAGGCCTTTTCCAATATTGCCCGTCACAGCAAGGCCACAGCCGCCCGCCTGGCCATCCAGCGCCAGTCCGACCGGTTGGCCATGCTGATCTCGGATAACGGCCGCGGTTTTGATATCGCCAAAACAGGCTGTGGGATGGGCCTGCGCTCGATGCCGGAGCGCGTCCAGAAACTGGGCGGGACGTTCGATATCGAAAGCTCCAATACCGGGACGCATCTTCGCATCCAGGTGCCGTTGAAAAAGGAGGATGACCATGGAACAGACCGCAATGCCAATCACCGTTCTGCTGGTGGATGACCATGCCATCGTGCGCAGCGGCGTGCGCGCTTACCTGGACGCCTTGCCCGACCTTCGCGTGGTTGGCGAAGCGGCCGATGGCGCTGAAGCCGTGCGCCTGGCCGGTGAGTTGAAGCCCGGTGTAGTTTTGATGGATCTGGCCATGCCCGGTATGGATGGCGTGGAGGCCACCTGGCGCGTCCGCCAGGTCAGCCCGGGCAGCCGGGTGATCGCCCTGACCTCTTTCCACGATGACAGCTATATCTTCCCGGCGATCAAAGCCGGAGCGCTGTCTTACCTGTTAAAAGACGTCAGCCCCGAAGAGCTGGCCGACGCCGTGCGGGCGGCTGCCCAGGGGGAAGCGACCATCCACCGCCGGGTCGCGGCCCGCATCCTCGATGAATTACGCGGTTCGCGCAGCGATCGCAGCGAGCTGAACCTGTTCAATGACCTGAGCGAGCGCGAGCAGGAGGTGTTGCGCCTGATCGCCAGCGGCATGAGCAACGCCGATATCGCCGCGAAGCTGGTGCTCAGTGAAAAGACGGTCAAAGGCCATGTGAGCAACATTCTGGCCAAGCTGCATCTGGAAGATCGCACCCAGGCGGCCGTCATGGCCTGGAAAGAGGGGTTGATGAGGAGAGAATCGTGAATATTTTTTTAGCGGTAGTGCCCGGGTTGCGGTATCGCGGTCCCCAGACTACAGGGTTCTAAGCTCGAAAAGTAACAAATGGCTCGGATTCGGATTTGCGTAATCGGTCCGCCGCAGATCGAAATCGAGGGGAGGCCGCTGACCTTGAACCATCTCAAGGCCAAAGCGCTCCTCTATTATCTGGCCGCCAGCGGGCAGCCCCTCACCCGCGAAACCCTGGCGACTCTCCTGTGGAGCGAATCCGGGCCGGAGGAAGCGCGCCACTCCCTGCGTTCCAGCCTCTACCATCTACGCCAGGCCCTGCGCTCAGCGCAGGTGGAGGCCGCGCTCAAGGTGGATGGCGAATGGGTGGGCCTCTTTCCCGATCTTTTTGAATGCGATTGGATCGAATTTCAGGGTTGTTTGGACGATGACGCCCGCCCCTCGTTGGAGCGGGCGGTCGCGCTGTACCGGGGACCGTTTTTACAGGGGTTCAGCCTGCCCGACGCGCCGGTGTTCGATGAATGGCTGCGGGGAGAGGATGCTCGCCTGGGCCAGGCCTGCTATACCGCGCTCGACCGCCTGACCGGATGGGCCGAGGGGGATGAAGCGTGGGCCGCGGCCGCAGACTATGTCCGCCAGATGATCCGCATCGATCCGCTGGCCGAGAATGCCCAACAGCGCCTGATGCGTTTGTATCTGCGCCAGGGTGAGGCCGGCCTGGCCGTGCGCCAGTACCGCCAGTTCGAGGGCCAGCTCCAGCAGGAGCTCGGTCTGGAGCCCTCGCCTGAAACCCGGGCGCTGTTGTATGATGCCTTGCGGCGCCAGGGCGGCGCAGCCACCGCCAACCCCCCGGTCTTTCAACCGCGCGGCCTGCCGTTTACCGGGCGCGACCGCCTGCTCGACCAGCTGTCTGACCTCAGCCAGGAGGCGCGCACCGGCCGTGGAATGACGGTGCTGCTGCAGGGCGAGGCCGGGATTGGCAAAACTCGCTTGCTGGACGAGCTGATCTCCCGGCTGGTCTCCGGGTCGCCCCCCTGGATGGTTTTGCAGGGCGCCTGCTCGCCTTTTGACGATCTGCTCTCTTACGGCCCATTCCTGGAAGCCCTGCAGAACGGGGCGCTGGAAGACCTGACCAGTTTGCTGGCCGGGCCGGACCGCGGGGTACCCGACGCGCGCGGGCGCTTTTCCTGGAGCGTCTTGCAAACCCTTCGCTCGCTCTCGAAGAGTGCGCCCCTCCTGCTCGTCATCGAAGATCTGCAGTGGGCTAACAGCTCGACCCTCAACCTGTTCGGTTTCCTTTCGATGCGGCTCCGCCACCTGCCCGTGCTGCTGGTTGGGACCGTCCAATATGCGGAAGCCGTACCGGCGCTGCGCCGGCTGATCAGCCTGGGGCGCCGCCGGGGGGATCTCCACCTGTTTTCGCTCACTCCCTTGACGCTGGGAGACGTGGCCGGCCTGCTCCAGGGCACCGGCGTTACCCCAGGCCCGGTAGATACCCTGGCGGAGTGGCTGCACACCCGCTCGGGGGGCAGCCCTTTCTTGCTGACCGAGATCCTGGCCCAGATGCGCGCCGAGGCGATCCTCCAGCCGGCCGGGAATGGCTGGCAGCTGGACGCCATCCACTGGCTGCGCTGGCGGACAACCTTTACCCTGCCGGAAACCGCTCACGACCTGGTCGCCTGGCGCCTGGCCAACCTCTCTGCGGATGCCCGCCAGCTGCTCAACATCCTGGCCGTGGCCGGCCAGCCGCTCCCGGCCGGGGTGCTGGGCGAATTCTTCGGCGGCCAGGCCGGCGCGCTCCTCACCTGGGTGGACGACCTGGCCGCTCGCGGTCTGATCGCCGAAGCCCCAACCCCCGCCCCTGGAAGCAAACCCTCCGGGACCTCCGGCCTGACCCTGCCGCACCACCTGCTGCGCGAGGCGCTGCTCCACCAGTTGAGCGACCTTCGCCGCCGGACGATCCACCAGCAGCTGGCCCAGGCCCTGGAGGTCCAGGCGCCGGCCGGCGACCCTGCCTGGGTGCATGTGGTTGCGCTGCATGCGGTTGCGGGTGAGGATGTCGCCCGGGCGCGGCGCTACGCCCTGCCCGTCCTGGCCGGCCTGCCCCAGGAATATACCGGTGCGGAGACGCTCGACTTTGTCCGCCATTTATTGGACCTGCTTGCCCCCAGCGCTACCCCGGGCGAGATGGTCCAGCTTACCCGCGCGCTGGGCCTGCTTCACCAGACCCTCGGCCATCCGGAGACCGCGGCCGGCTGGCACCGCCAGAACCTGGCCTGGGCGCAAAAGGCAGGCGATCCCTCTGCCCAGGCGGAGGCCCATTTCGAGATGAGCGAGCTGGCGCTGACCACTCACGATTACCGGACTGCGGCTCAGGCGGCCGAGGCAGGCCTGGCAACGATCGAGGCCCTGGAGCCGGCCGTTCAGGAACCCGGCGCGGGACTGCAGCCCCTGGTTGGGCGGGGCCACCGCCTGCTGGGCGCTGCGCTTGCCATGGAAGGCAGCGATCTTTCCGCGGCGGAGAGCCATCTGCAGCAGGCCGCGGCGCTCCACCGCCAGGCCCGCGATCAGGGCGACCTGTGCGCGGCGCTCTTCGAGCTGGGTAATATCGCCGCGCAGCGTGGGGATCTGCGCCGCGCGCTGGATTTCTACACCGGGTCAAGACGCGCGGCGGAGGCCGGGCACATCCACTATTACCTGGCCCTGGCCTGCAACAACTTTGCCTACCACAGCCTGCTCCTGGGTGAAGTGGAGGCTGCCAAAGAATCCACCGCGCAGGGTGTAAAAGTTGCCGAAGCCTACGACCTGCTGGCCGCGCTGCTCCACCTGTACAGCACGCAGGGGGAGATCCATCTATACCTGGGCGAGTGGGATGAGGCCCAAGAATCCTTCCGGCGCGGCCTGGCCCTGGCCGAGGACCTGGGCAGCCTCGAGCGCCAGGCCGGTTACCGGGGTGGGCTGGCGCTCGCCGCGCGGGGAAATAAAGACCCGGATTCCGCGGTCCGCCTGCTGGAAGAAGCCCTCGCCCTGATCGCCGACCAGGGGTACTGGCATCTGCGCACCCGCCTGCAGCTCTGGCTGGCCGAAATCCTCTTCGATCAAGGCCGTTTTGAGCGGGTCGCCCCGCTTCTTGATGCGGCGGTTGAAATTGCGCTGGCCCACCGGCGCACGCTCCTGCTGGCCCAGGCCCAGCGGCTGCGCGCCCGCCTCCTGGCTGCCTGCGGCGATTGGCCGGCCGCCGAAGCCCTGTTTGCGGCCGCGCTGGAGAGCGCCTCCGGGCTCGGATTGCCGTTGGAGATCGCTCGCGTCCAGGCGGCCTGGGGGGATGCCGCACTGCATGCTTCGCCCACCCCAGAAGAGGGCCGCGCTCTCATCGCCGCCGCCCGCGCCGTACTCTCCGCCTGCGGCGCTCGCGCCGACCTGGCCAGGCTATAAAGACAACTTCGAATGCTGTGCAGTGCAAAGCCCCCACACACCTTTAGCTGGTACACCAGTGACGCTGCGGTGACGCCCATTGGTTAGAATATTGAGTAAACAAGTCAAAGATTGGTGTACCCCGCGTCTCTGCGGTGAGTTTTTTAGTGGTGATCTGTGTTGGATGGGTTCCGCTACGTCTCTTATGCCCAGGAAGTAATCTTCGCCCCCGGCGCGCTGGCCGGTTTGGGTGAGGCGGTCGAGCGATTTGGCTGGCGGCGGGTCATCCTGTGCGCGAACCACTCCATGCACACGAGCGGGCGGGTGGCTGCGATCGAGGCTGCCCTGGGCGAGCGTCTCGCGGGGGTATACGACCGGGTCCAGCCCCACGTCCAGGACGCCCAGGCGGCCGAAGTTCTCGGGCTGGCCGTCGAGCGTGAGGCGGATGCACTGATCGGGCTGGGGGGCGGCAGCCCGATCGGGATGGCCAAAGCTGTCGCCTCCATGCTCGAAGAGAAAAGGACCGGCCGACCGGCCCGCTCCGCGACCCCCACCGATCCACCCCTGATCCCGGTCGCAGCCATCCCCACCACCTACGCCGGGTCCGAAATGACCGCCGTCTATGGCATCACCCACACAGCGGAGACGCCCCCGCGCAAGGTCACCGTCAGCGACCCGAAGATCGCGCCCAGGCTCGTCCTCTATGATCCCGAGCTGACCCTCGATCTGCCGCCGCAGTTGACCGCCTCCAGCGGTCTCAACGCGCTGGCGCACTGCATCGAGGCTTTATATTCACCAACCCGCCACCCGCTCTCGACGGCCGCGGCGCTCAGCGCTGTGGAGCATATCGGCCGCGCGCTGCTGCGCTGCTACACCCACGCCGGTGACCTGCCGGCCCGCACCGAGATGCTGCTCGGCGCTCACCTGGCGGGGGTATCCCTGGCCAGTGTGGCGATGGGGCTCCACCACGGTATCTGCCACGTGCTGGGGGGGACGGCCAACGTCCCGCACGGGATTGCCAACAGCATCATCCTGCCGCACGCCATCCGCTTCAACGCCGGCGCGACCGCGCCGCAGCTGGTCCCCGTCGCACAGGCGCTGGGTATCCCCGTGGACGGTCTCAGCCCTCAGGCGGCGGTTGAGACCCTGTCCCAAAAGATTTCCGATCTGGCCGGCCAGATGGGCCTGCCGGGCCGCCTGCGCGATGCCGGTGTGAAAGAGACCGACCTGCCCCATCTCGCCCAACTTGGCTTTCAGAACCGCACCGTCCAGAACAACCCCAGGCCCATCCAGGACCCGGCAGAGGTTGAAAGCCTGCTGAGGGAAGCCTGGTAGAGAGGAAGGATGAAGGATAAGGGATAAAGGATGAAGGATGAAGAATGAAGAATAACGCGTAAAACGTAAAGCGTAATGACTCTAAGGGTAGTCGATCCGGTTTGGGCGATTACGTTTTACGATTTACGGATTACGATTCACGTTTATGCCCTGACTGACAGCTTTACTCTAAACTCTAAACTCTAAACTGTTGACTTCCAAAAGGAGAAAGAACATGTCCTCCGTCAATTCAATGGATTACAGCGGAAAAGACACCGTGCTGGATGTCATCCGCAAAGAAAGCAGAGATTTCTTTAAGCTCGTGGACGATCCCAAAAATTGGAACGTCCAGACCCGCTGCACCGAATGGCAGGTCCGCGATATGGTCGGCCACATGATCGATGTGACCGAGGGTTACCTGATGCGTTGGGAAAAAGCCCGTAAAAACGAACCGATAGATACGGTTGGCCTGCTGGTGATGAGCGACCAGCTCAACCAGCACGCCCAGGCCTTCCGCAGCCTCTCGCGTGAAGAAGCCATTGCCCGGCTCAAGGCCGACTATGACAAAATGATGAAAACCTTCGAGAGCCTCAGCGCCGAGGAATGGGGAAACTTCCTGGTGACCCATCCCTTCATGGGCGCGTTACCCACCCTCTTCTACACCGCTTTCCACGTCATGGATTACGGCGTGCATACCTGGGATATCCGCTACGGCCTGGGTGAGAAGACTCGCAAGCTTGACGAGCGCACCGCGGGTGTGCTGGTCCCCTATATGCTGTACGCGCTCTTGCCGTCCACGGTAGACGCCCAATCCGCCAAAGGCGTGGACGTTCAGTATGGGATCGAGATCAGTGGAGAATGGGGAGGAAAGTGGCGCGCCTCCATCAAAGACGGTAAGTTCGAAGCCAAACCCGAGACCGGCAACTTCGAGGGCTGCGATGCCATATTTAGCTACGATCCCTCGGACTTTGTGCTCACTGCCTTCCAGCGCTTCCCCGGCGGCTCCGCACGCGGCGATCAAGAGGTGATCGAAAAAGTGCGCAATATGTTTTTCAGGATATAACCGAGAATAACCGATGACCAGAATTCAGACCCAAGGGGTCCACCACCTTACCTTTGTTGGTTCGAACCGCGAGGCCATCATCGATTTCTACCAGGGGGTGCTGGGCATGCCGCTCGTCTTCGAGCAGCCCAACCTGGATGTCCCTGAAGAGAACCACCTGTATTTCGATGCGGGCGACGGGCGTTTGATCACCTTCTTTGTGCGGCCGGCGCGCACCAACGACCCGACCCCCAACCCTCAGGATATCGGCAACCTGCACCACATTGCCTTCAACGTCTCGCGCGCTACCTACACCCAGGTCGCGGAGCGCTTGAAAACTCTCGGGATTGAGAACACCGGCCCAATCGACCGCGGTTTCATGGACTCCATCTACTTCCGCGACCCCAACGGCCAGCTTCTCGAAATGGCTTGTTTTAAATTCGTCCCGCCCGAGGGCTGCACCATCGCCGATGTTCTCAGCACAGCCCACCGCCTCCGCGTGCAGGGTGGGGATTACAATATCTCGGACAAACATATAGCGGATGCCATCATCGAGCTGACTGAGAAAAAGCTCCCGTCGCCCACGGACAGCATTCTGCATGATGGTTTCCGCCGAGAACGATCCAAGACGGGCGGGTACGATCTGGATGCGCGACCTGGACGAGCCCGCGCCGGTCGTCACGCCGCTCGTCGAGGCGGTCTTCCGGCGGATTGGGCCCGAAGACATCCCCGCGCTGGCCGCGGAGCTGGGCGGCGATGCTGCGGCGGAGATCTCAAAACGCTTCGCAGCCGGGCGGCAGGCTTACGGCGCCTGGGTCGAAGCCCGGCTCGCGGCATACGGTTGGGTGAGTTTTGAGGAGGAATATATCGGAGAACTGCGCCTGCGGCTCAAGCTGCTGCCGGGCGAAGCCTATATCTGGGACTGCGCTACCCTGCCCCACTTTCGCCAAAAATACCTCTACAGCGCGCTGCTGGTCTACATCCTCGCAGAGCTGCGCGCCGGAAGATTTTGCCGGGCCTGGATTGGCGCCGACCAGGAGAACATGCTCTCCCAACGCGGCATGGCTCGCGCCGGTTTTCATCACGTCGCCGACCTGGTGATCGCTCGCGCTTTTGCCCTGCGCCTGGCCTGGGTGGAAGGGCACCCCAACGTGCCAGACCACCTGGTTGTCGAAGCGCGCCGCGTCTTCCTGGATAACCGCGATAAGGTCTGGCTGAATGCCCTGTCGTCCGCTCGACCGGAGTGATGTTCCACAAGCAATTGTAGGTTGGGTCGAGGGGCAGTGTGCCAGCCTGTGCTAATCGCACAACCGATCGCCCCGAAACCCAATTTAGGGAGCATGCCGATGCAGCTCATGACGCCTGAAGAAACGCGGGCCTTCCTCCTGCAGGAACCGCGCACCGGAAAATTGGCCACGGTTCGAGCAGATGGAAGGCCCCACGTCGTCCCGATTGGGTTTGTTCTGGATGGAGATGATCTGATCTTTACCACTCGACCCAATTGCCCTTGGGGTGGGTCCACACGCTGGCGGAGGGGGGAGCGGCGAACAGCTCCTGGAACCCTTTGAGAAATTCAGGATCCTGATACATCTGGGCCATCCCGGCGCCGTCCATCCAGACGTCGACCGCGCAGAACTCCAACGCTTCTGGCGTACCCGGCGCGGACAGGCGGAAATAGGCGTCGTGGGATAGGTTCCCGGCTGCTCGCGACTTGTTGACCAACCGGTCGACCAGTGCGTTGTGGCGCGCCTGGGCTTCCTCGCGCGATCGCACCATCCCGCGCACCAGCCCGACATACCGCTCGTTTTTCCCAAAGGGAGCCGGGAAATGGTAGGAGGAAAACCCTTGCGCGGGTTCCCACACCACCGGGTCGCGCTGGCTGAAGATGCGCCCGCCCTGCTCCTGGACCTGGTGGTTGCCAAAGAACTGGTTGAGCCCATCCAGGTTGTTCCACAGGTCCAGGAATAAGAAATCGCCCGGGTTGGCGCTCGCCGGGTCGAGCGGCGCATATACCATATGGCTCAGGTCGCTGAGCGCCCTGGCGGCAGCGACATTGGCCGGCGCCCCGGCCGTCTCGTTATGGATGGCCCGCGCCTCTTCCAGTGTCTTCGGCGCCAGTGTACCTTGGATGGTCAGCAGATAAACAGAATTTGTTTGGTTCATCACAGTACCCTTCTTCCTTTGGTTTTATATAAAGTGGATCTCATTTGTTGCTATTAAGACGGTAAAAGATCCCCAAACTCATCGGTCAAGAAGGAAATTTGACGATGGAGGAGCCATGGAATTGCCAAAGGTTCTCCACCGATGTTGGATACCCCGGCCTCATCCGGTGAGGTATCTTTACCACAGGTAGGGGCAGCCGCCCAAACAGATACCGGGTGTTCTCGAAAACACCCGGTATCTTCTCCTGTTTAGGCTTATTTTCCCATCAAAGGCTGAGCGGCAGATTGAACCGTGCGAACAGGCGCTCGTCGAGCGCCAGAAAATCGTCGATCTGCGCAATCTGACCGTGCTCCAGGCGGATGACCTGCAAGCCTCCCATCCGGTAAACGCCCTGCTCGTCGCGCTGGTACGCTGCAAAGGCTGGGGATCCGTTGGCGCGGGTTGCCACCAGCCGGAAGCGCCCCTGGGCCTGACCGCCGAATAGATGGATATCTAAGAATTGTTTGACCGCGGTGCGGCCTTGATACCAGGCCGGCAGCGGCGGCATGCTCAGCACGACGTCTTCGCGCAGCAGGGAAACCAGGTGGGCCGAGTCGGCCGCTTCCCAGGCGCGGACATAGCGGTCGAGCAACGCCGCGGTCTGCGGGTTGTCCGCCTGCGCCCGGGCAGAAAAGCCTCTCTCCAGACGGTTTGCCTTCAGCGTGGCCCGCGCGCGTTGTAGCGCGCTGTTTACCGCCGGTACGCTCAGGTTGAGCAGCTCGGCTGCCTCAGCAGTTTTCCAGCCGAGCACATCCCGCAGGATCAACACTACCCGCTGGCGGCCGGGCAGTTTTTGCAGGACGGCCAGAAAGGCCAGGCTCACGCTCTCGCGGATTTCGTAACGGGCCTCCGGGTTGATGGTCTGCCTATCCAGGAGTTCTTCGGGGAGCGGGTTCAGCCAGATTGGATCCCGCCCGAAGGGGGGCGCCGGCAGCGGGTCGCGCGGGTTGGCGCTGGGCGAAACCAGGCCGGGCATCGAGCGCGCTTTGCGAGTATCCAGCATATCCAGGCAGGCGTTGGTGGCGATCTTATACAGCCAGGCACGCAGAGCTCCCGGCGATTTGAGCGAGTCCCAGTGCCGCCAGGCCCGGATCAGGGTTTCCTGAAGGGCGTCTTCTGCGTCATCCAGCGAACCAAAAAACCGGTAGCAGTGCACCAGCAGCTCGTTCTGGTAAGGAGCGGTCTGGTATTGAAACTCATCCGGCAGCCCCGGGTGAGCGCCGGTCGAATGAAAGTCCCTTTGTTTTTCAGCCATCCACTTTTCGATTCCTGTTGATCAGGTCAATCCGTTGAGCCACGCTGGCGGCCGAGCGCAGGCCGTCCTGCGGGGTATTGACCGCGTAGTCCAGCAGGCGGTCGATCGTAGAGGTGGCCACATGCGTGCGTGTGTCGGAGGAGGCGTAGTAGATGAATACCGTGCCATCCGCACGCGCAACCCAGCCGTTGCAGAAGGCTACGTTGGATACATCTCCAACCCGCTCGTCGAACTGCGGGGCGAGGAAGTAGCCGCCCGGGCAGTGGGTCACCTTCCAGGGCTCGTGCAGATCGGAGAGATACAGGTAGAGCACGTAGCGCAGCCCGGCTGCCGTATTTCGAACCCCGTGTGCCATGTGCAGCCACCCCTGCTCGGTTTTGATCGGTGCGGGGCCTTCGCCGTTTTTTACTTCTTTGATCGTATGGTAGGCACGCGACTCGATCACCTGCTCCTCCTCGATCACTGCGGGATGCATGCTTTTGGAAAGTCCCCAGCCGATTCCCCCGCCGCTGCCCGCGCTGATAAAATCATCTTGCGGGCGCGTGTAAAAAGCATAGCAGCGCTCGCCGCTCTCGTCCGGGATAAACTCCGGGTGCAGCACCACGTTGCGCTGCTGCGGCGAGCGCGTCTTCAGATCGGGCAGGCGCTCCCAATTCTGCAAGTCGCGGGTGCGCGCCAGCCCGGCCTGGGCGACAGCGCTGCTCAGGTCGCCGGGAGGGGCATGTGGGTCTTTACGCTCGCTGCAAAACAGACCGTAGATCCAACCATCCTCGTGTTTTACCAGACGCATGTCGTAGAGATTGGTGTCGGGGTTATCCGTCTCGGGCATGACCACCGGATAATCCCAGAAGCGGAAGTTATCCACGCCGCTTTCGCTCTCGGCGATCGCGAAGAACGATTTGCGGTCGCTGCCTTCCACGCGGCACGCCAGCACGATCTTCCCCTCGAATTCCATCGCCCCGGGGTTAAAGACCGCGTTGATCCCCAGCCGTTCCATCAGATAGGGGTTGGTCTCTGGGTTCAGGTCGTAGCGCCAGAAGAGCGGCGTGTGCGCGGCAGTGATCACCGGGTTTTCCCAACGATCGTAGATCCCGTTGTTCCAACGCGCGTCCACCCGGTTTGGGCGTAAGAGCAGGTTCGTGTGGTCGGACTGCAAGAGGTCCAGGCGAGAGTGAAAGATCGACATAGCATCTCCTTGGCTGTGCTGATAAATTATTTTACCTTCGATTTCTATTTGCAAATTCTGTATCAGCTATCTAGATCTAAAGCAAAACGCGGGGCGCGCGCCCCGCGTTTTGCTTTGAAAATTATATGCTTAGGATTTTGGGAATTCCTTCAGCAGCTCCTCGCTGAAGTCGGCAGCCGGCAGCCAGGGGGAAAGGAAAGCCCGGTAGACTTTCCCGTCGTGCTGGAAAAAGGCGTCGCCGGTGTTGCGCTCGACCGCCGCCAGGTAGTCCGTGAGGGATTGGCCTTCCAGTACGACTGCCCACAGGTCCAGGTCATTCCGAGGGAAATCCAGGATGGCCGGGTCCAGCGGCCACTCTGAGGCCGGCTCAGGCAGCTCGCCGGCGTTATCTGACAGGAAGAGCGCCGCTTTCTGCGGGACGTAGGGCTGCGCCTCGGGGTGGGTGAAACCAATCAACAGGTCCTTGATGCCCTGGAAGGCCTGCGGGTCGTTGGCAAAGTCGGCGTAGATCTTGACCTCTTTCAGGCTGTCATCCGGCTGGCGCATGCGCAGGATGGTGTAGGCGGCGTCCATGACGCACTGCTGCTCCCCGCCGCTGGCCTGGGTCGCGCAGAAGTCGGTGTGGCTCTCCAGGCGCTCGATACCCAGGTCCTGGACCTGCTGGAGCAAATCGCTGGTCTCCTGCAGCGAAAGCTGGGCGATCAGGATCCGCTCCTGGTCGTAGGTCTCGCCCTCATCAGCATAGATCACGCGTCCGTCCGCCAGAAGGGCAAACACCGGGGGCCGGCCGAAGGGGTAAGATGCCTCCGGGCGGAAGAAGGTGGGCTCGTAGGCCAGCTCGAGCAGCACCGCGTCCGGGGTCAGCCGGCCGGGGCTGGCGGGATCCTGGGTGGGAACCGGGGATGGGCTTTCTTGTACCGGGGGAGGGTTGACCTGCGGGGTCGGAGAAGGGGGAAGGATCATGCCCGGCTGGCAGGCGCTCAGGAGGAAGGCGGCTGCCAGAACGAAGGCCGGCAGCGAAAAGGGTTTATGGGATCGGAAAGGTTGGTTACTCATAATAGGTCTTCTTTCTAGATATTCTTGATCTAAATTTTATTATTTCCATTCAAGACGTTATTGGCCAGCGTTTGGTTCCCCTAAAGGAGAGGCTTTGATTTCACGAGAATGTTCGGAAACCCGGATGGAAAAGAGTTCGGAGGGGCGACCCGTGATTACGCCAGGGGCACCGATTGTCAAACTCCATGTGGGTGCCCCGGTCGAAATAACAAAAACGCTCTCCGGAAAGGGCGGGGAGCGCTTTGCAAGGAAGGTGTCCAATTTTCATCCAATCTCTGTAAAACAACCTATAATAAAGAAGGTTCGTCGGGTCTTTCATAAATTGGGAAGGAGGTGAGCCTATTGCTGGAGCTCAGCCAGTTTCACATCCATTCGTCAGAATATTCTTTTCCAAAAAACCGATCAACAGAATAACCAGGATTTGAGGAGGGATGACGATGAAGAAAGGATTATTGCTGTTCTCCATAGTAGCAGCCCTATGTCTCGTGGTTTCTGCGTGCGGGCCTGCGGCCGGGCCCTCGGCAGATGTAATCCAGGTGGGGGGAATTGGTGAATTAACCGGGGATATCCCCGCAGTAGGCGCTTCGTTCAAAAACGCGGCCGAAATGGCCGTCCAGGAAATCAATGACGCCGGCGGGTTGGAGGTCGGCGGGAAGCAGTATAAGATCCAGCTCACCATCGAAGACAATGCAGGGAAGGCCGACCAATCGGCTTCAGCTGCTCAAAAGCTGATCACCCAGCAAAACGTGGTGGCCATCATCGGACCAAACGCCAGCCGCTACGCAATCCCCGCCTCGGAGATTGCCGAGAGCTCCCAGGTTGTCCTGATCACACCATGGTCGACCAATCCAAAAACCACGCTGGATGCCAACACGAACCAGCCCAAGAAATATGTTTTCCGCGCCTGCTTCATCGATCCCTTCCAGGGCCGCGTAGTGGCCAAATTTGCCCTCGACAACCTGCAGGCGAAGAAAGCCGCGGTGCTCTACGATGTGGCTTCTGACTACAATAAAGGCATTGCTGAATTCTTCAAGCAAACCTATGAAGAGAATGGGGGGCAGGTCGTCGCCTTTGAAACCTACACGACCAATGATAAGGACTTCACCGCTCAGCTGACCAAGATCAAAGACACCCAACCCGACGTCATTTTCCTGCCCAACTATTACAACGAGGTACCTCTCCAGGTTCAGCAAGCTCATCGCCTGGGGCTTAACACACCCTTCCTGGGCAGCGATTCCTGGGGCAGCCCCGATCTTATCAAGCTGTGCGGCAGCGATTGCGAAGGGTATTACTTTAGCACGCACTACGCACCTGACGTCGCTACCCCGACAGCCACCAAATTCATCGAAGCCTACAAGGCAAAATATAACTCAGCCCCCGATGACGTCGCTGCGCTGACCTATGATGCCTTCGGACTGTTGTGGATGGCCCTGCAAAATGCCGGCAAGGTGGATCGCCAGGCCGTCCGCGATGCGCTTGCCCAAATCCCCAAGTATGAGGGTGTGACCGGTACGATGCAGTTCAAAGACGGGTCCGGAGATCCGATTAAGAGCGCAGTGATCCTCCAGGTTAAGAACGGCGCGTTTGTCTGGTACGCCAACGCTAATCCCTAATCCAGGCCATTGAGTACTCCTCCCGCAGCCCGATCGCGGCTGCGGGAGGATAACCCATTGAGAGGAAACCCCTTATGGTTTACATCCTGCAGCAGACACTAAATGCACTGCAATTGGGCAGCATCTACGCACTGATTGCGCTGGGGTATACAATGGTGTACGGCATCTTGACCATGATCAATTTCGCTCATGGCGATCTGTTCATGGTTGGCGCATTCTTTTGCTTTATTGCAGCCACCTTCCTCAAACTCCCTTTCGTGCCCACCCTGCTCGTTTCGATGGCCGGCGTTGCACTTCTGGGAGTGCTTATCGAGCGGGTGGCCTATCGCCCGCTGCGCCA
>Ga0105104_10000632_pt1 | contig 27134 bp, 30 predicted proteins | sample PPLLaktember2015_3_FD_87034 | JGI IMG/M metagenome (GOLD analysis project Ga0105104, IMG submission 87034) | Freshwater sediment microbial communities from Prairie Pothole Lake near Jamestown, North Dakota, USA - PPLs Lake P7 Core (6) Depth... | ecosystem: Environmental > Aquatic > Freshwater >...
AAAGAATTCCTTCAATACCTCACCTTCATAATCAATCCATCCGTTGAAGTATCCTATCATTAAATGTTCAACTAATCCTTCGTCCGGCTCTTTTCCGAATTTGTATTTATTCTTCGCCCCGATACGTTCTACTGCTTTACTATACAACCCTTTCTTATCCAAAAACTTGAATCCTTGAGGCGAAGGCCTCCCCCACGTAACATATGTCCCCCATGTCTCATCCCATAGTTCATCGCAGAATATTTTTTCAATATTTTCCTCAACCCATTCACTATCCGTCCAGTATATCCTCGCGAAGTCCAGCCCAAACGTGCAATTTACTCCTGGATCTCTTATATTATTGAGTACCCTCTCATAGCATTGCCTTACTTCGCCCTTGAGATATTTTTTATGAAAATCACTGAAATGCTTTTTGCAAACAATTCCAAGTGGCACACTTAACTCTATTGCCTGACCGGCAACGAGATTACATTGTATCTGTACAGGGTCTTTTTGTTCGTCGCCGAATCTGCTCATATCCCCGATTGAGTATCTTGTGAGCGTTTCGACCATTTTCCAGAAAATCTTCACTCTTTCGGGATTAAACTCGATTCCTTTGTCATCATCTCCGAACCCGTTGCGAAACATTGACAGAATCGCAGAAAAACACGTGCGATATTCTTCATTCTTGTCATTTTTTTTGACTATTTCACTCGATAGCTCTAAGGCCGTTGCCCACAGTCCTCTTTCGGCATCTTTCGCTACTATCGCCTCGTGAAGTCCGTAGAAAAAACGAGATAAGAAATAAGGCCCTAATTGTTCGAGTTTATTTATACCAAAAGATAAATACTCTTTTGGCCGTTGCTTTACATCATTTTTTAATGTCTCTGCTAATCCATATTTCGGATTGTCCAGATTCCATTCATCTGCCTTTGTTTTATCTTCATAATTGCTTGGCTCCAGAATAAAATCCAGAACCTCTTCGCAATTCTTTTTCTTCATCTCTTCAAGTTTCAACGGCGTACTTTCCATCGGGCTCACCCAATGTGCCTCGCTAACTACTTTTCTCGGTGCGAGAGCACTATCATTTAGCCCAGATTTCATTTTATATTCATTGTATAGCTCCTTGAATTTTTCCCTAACAGGATAAAGCTCTTCTGCTTTTGCCTTGTTTTCCCATTTGTCGAAATTTGGCAATGGTTGCTTTTTCTCCTTACACCACTCCTCAACTTCCTTTTTACGTTTATCAGTTATCTTACGTTGATTTACCCATTCAAGAAATTTCTTTATTGTTTCTTCACTGACATCAACGAATTTGTCATTCAATAATCGTCTGTGGTCATATTTGTATGACGTACTTTCGATAAACTTTTGATTACCGATAATTTTATTTATCCTGTCTTTCTCTGTCCCTGCAGGCACAAAACGCAGTAAATACATCTCGATCCTGTGGAAAACTCCTTTATTTCGTTTTTCAAAGTCCTCTAGCATCTCGTTAATCTTTTCTGTTTCTTTTTCGATAACTGCCTTCCCCGCATCGCACATTGCCTTTACTATGATTGCCTCTATATCGCGGCCTAAGTGTTCATAATCCTCCATATCCCTTAAACCTATTCCGAGATATTCGCTTACATCGGAATTCTTTTCCTTAAAACACTCATCAAGATAACTATTGTATATGTCCAGCAATAATCGTATCGCCTCAAACGGGCGCTTCTCCAAAACTTTGCTGTAATAGTCCAAAACCAGTTCCTTGTATTCATGCGTGGCAAATTTGCATCTTATTCTTTCAAAGACACCTGCTTCTTTCTTTCCCGGCCGCCATATATAAAGTAATGCTTTTGCTATTTTAAACGCCTCATCTGGGTAATTCGCAATTAGTTTCACCATCAACTTTGCCGCTTCTTCTCCAGTGAAAAACCAAACCATATGTTCACGCGGCTCAATGTAACTCAATATAATGGGTACAGCTTTTACCGCAATCTGATCCGGCATTATTGTTATCGCGCCAACTAATTTACCTCGTATCCATTCATCTTTCGCTCTCGTTATCTGTATTATCCTTAACACTGCCTCAGGATTTTCATTTGCGCATTCGGATAAATATGCTGCTTTGTATCTCTCGATAAGCCCAGCTTTCTCTATATCCAGTCCCTCAAATACCTTCGCCCCTTCAAGCAACTTCAGCCAGCTTGGTTTCAGCTTATCGTAGAAATAAAGCGTCAACGGCACATCATTTTTAATTATATTAAGGACTTTTTCTAAATCTGCCGCAGAAGGAACAGAAAGCTCCTTCATTTTTTCTAGTTCAATCGTATTTTCATAAAATGATTTCATTTTATAGTCACCTTAAATCCTACTGCCCTGTGATCCCATACCTTGACTGAAATTTGCATTCTTAATCCCTCTACGATTTTCTCGGATTCGCGTAAACCAATCCATCCAGTCCTTGTGTTGTTTGTAACGTAAGACCTTTATCCCGACTTCTGCCAGAATATTATTTCGTTCATCATTTTGTTTTTGTTTTTTTGCCAAATAATTTTCCATTCCATCTCTGCCCTTATTCTTCTCCGTGAAAATCGCCTTTTCTCTTTCTATACAGAACTCAGGTAGGCAGGCATAATGCTGAATATTCCCTATTAGAGGCCTGTATGATTCCTTTTGCCTCTTTCCCTCTGCATCGTTACGTTCCAAATCCATTCTAATCTTTTGCAATGCTCCCAGTAAATATATGTCATTAAATCCGAATCCGACGAATACTATAGTGCGTTCCCCATAGATATTTCTCAATAGTATTTCTAAATTATCTGTTCCGGTTTGATTTCCGAATTGTGAAGGGTAGAATGCTTTATAATCATCTTCCTTGAACACCACACATCTTTCGTCAACTCTTCCGTGAAGGTAACTAACTGAATATTCTTTGGACAATGCATCATACTTTAATTCTGGTAAACTCTGTATTGCGCGTGTACAATTTTGCTTTCCTTCCAATACTCGAGTTAATGCACTTTCGAAAGTACCTTCAAAATTGGTTGTTAAGACGTGTTTTGATGTTTCTACTATATCTATTTCTTGTGCTGAATAATTCGCGTTTGTGGCTCGCAAACCGTCTCGTAACATTTCATAATAGCGGTTTTCTTTGTTTGCTATTCGCAATCTTTCAAAAATCCTCTGGGCTAGTCTGGGATACTCATTTTCATCGATTTCATCAAGGTTCTCATCTACGCTATCAGGCTCATCTTCCTTGAATTTCTCTAATAGTCGCTTCCAGGAAGGACTTATGCCTGTTTCCCCAACTACCCCTGCTCCCGCAAAGACAACGAACTCTTTCCTTGCTAAATCCTCAATTACCTTATCAATATTCTCGCTCATAGGTACTTTTTATCAAATACTCTATTGATAGGCCTTTTTCCTGCCAAACCAATTTATCCGCTTATAGCGGACTATAAATCCTCCCGCACTTACTGTCAAACTTTATCCGCCTTCCGGCGGAATCTTAGTTTTGTCCTTTCGAACTTTGTGCTTTTCCGCCTGTAGCGGAATATTTTGTGGCCAATGCCCTTACCGGCTTAATCCCCACCCCCAACCCACGATCCCTGTAGCACTATATAAGTATATACGCATATACGCATACACTTATATACTCTAAAAATCAAATCCGCGAAAAAAACTTACGGAATCTTAGTTTGGTCCTTTGGAACTTCGTTAATTAAAATTATTTTCGGACTTGTCCGCCTCCATAAATCGTCAATCGACAATCCGCAATCCCAAATTATGAATCTCTGCCCTCTGTCCTCTGTCTATCCGCTACCCGCTATCCCTTATTTCCGAGTCACCAGCGACGAGCCACGGGACCCGAGTCACGATTGATTTCCTCGATAATCCCCGGCAGCTCGGCAATCCGGTCTATTTTCCAGACGCCCGTCGGTGTGTTTTTCCCGGCGTTTGTGTATGCCGACTTCAACGCCGCCCGCATGCCGGCCTTCAGGGCCGGTATTATGTCTTTATTTATCCTGTCGCCGACGAAAAGGATATTCTGCGCCTTCTCGCCCATCGCCGCGACCGCCGCCTCGAAAATCCGCCTGTCCGGCTTGCGATACTCGAACTGATAAGAATAAAGCCGGCAGGGGAAAAAATCCAGTATTCCAAGCTGCGCCAAGTGCCTGTCCAATGAGCCGGCGCTTATAAACGTGTTACTCAGAATGCCCAGTTTTAACCCCATATCGCGAAGTTTTGTCAGCGTCTCTTTTATATCCTCCTCGACCTTCGCCAGTTTGCTCAACGGCTCATACCACAGCCACCCGACCTGTCGCCACTGCTGCTGGTCCAGCCGAACCCCCCTTTTTTCCCCCGATTGCTTCAAAAGCGACAAAGCGTCAAAATCCCGCCCCGTCAAATTAGCCCATAAGGTGTGTATCTGAATGGCAAACAGATTCCTCAAAAAATACCCCCTGAACCCCCCCGCCGGCTGAGAACAGCTTAGCAGATAATCATAGGTCAGCCGCGCGCTTTTGCGAAAAACCGCTATCGTATCGACCCTCCCGAACGTCAGCAGCGTCTCCCCCAAATCAAACAGCACCGCTTTAATTTTTGTTTCTGTCGCCAAGAAACACTACTGAGAATTTAGAATTCAGAATTCAGAATTGAGAATGACAGATAATAATTCTTAATTCTGCATTCTCAATTCACAACAGTTTATCGCAAAGGCGGCACGTTGCCTTCAAACGCCTCATCGACCCATTTGAACATCTCATCATCCGAAATCGCCGACACCCGGTCCGTAACATACTCAGCGGCGATTCGGTCCTTTATTTTTACCACCCGCGGGTCGTGCTTTGTAATCTCAATCTCAAATCGCGACTCAATCCAGTGCTTTATCCCCGCCGCTCCCGTTTTATCCGTAATTGCAACTTCCACGGGGCGGTTGAGCAGTTTCTGCGTATCAAACGCGTTGTAGATTTCTTCGTTTTTGAGGAGGCCGTCGGCGTGGATACCGGCTCTTGTAACGTTGAAGTCACGGCCGACGAGGGGGTAATTGGCGGGGATGTCGAAAGCCAGCTCTTTTGAGGCGTACTCGGCAAGTTCGGTTATTGCGGAATAATTGACGCCGGGGGTCTGGCCCTTGATTTGGGCGTGTTCGCTGACAATTGCCTCGAGGGGCGGGTTGCCGGTTCTCTCACCGACGCCGAAAATTGAGCTGTTGGCGGAGCAGCAGCCGTAAAGCCAGGCCGTCGCGGCGTTTATCTCGACTTTGTGCAGGTCGTTATGACCATGCCATTCCAATTGCTCGGCAGGCACACCGATTTTACGAAGCCCGGCCACCAGTTTTGGAACGCTCCGCGGTAAGGCCGAACCCGCCCAGGGAAGACCGAAACCGAGAGTATCGCATAGCCGGATTTTTACGGGTTTTTTATATTCCTCGCCTAATTTCATCAATTCGGCTGAAAAAGGCAGTACAAAGCCCTCAAAATCGGCGCGGGTAACGTCCTCGAAATGGGCTCGTGGATTAACGCCCTGGTCCAGCGCCGCCTTAACGATTTCGAGATAGCCGGCCATTGCCTGGGCGCGGGTTTTTCTCAGTTTCAGGAAGATGTGGTAGTCGCTTACGCTTGTCAGGATACCGGTTTCCTTGAGGCCCATTTGTTTGACTAAGCGGAAGTCCTCGGCAACGGCTCGAATCCAGCCGGTGATTTCGGGGTATTTGTAGCCGCGGGCTTTGCATAGTTCGACTGCCTTTCTGTCGCGGTCGGAATAGAGGAAAAACTCGCACTGGCGAATCAGGCCTGTATCGCCGTCGATTTTGTGAAGCAGGTCGTAGATTTTCAATACCTGTTCGGGCGTATATGGGGGCCTGGCCTGCTGGCCGTCGCGGAAGGTGGTGTCGGTAATCCAGATTTTCTCGGGAATCTCATAAGCGACGGTCTTTCGCTCGAATTTAGCGAAAGGAAATTCGGTATAGGGGAACACGCCCCGGTAAAGGTTCGGTTCTTTAACGTCGGCCAGTTTTATTGGTTTTTTCGCCATTTTTCCTTACCACTAAGACACTAAGACACAAAGAAATTTAAGGTTTTAACAATGGCCAAGATGGGAGTCGAACCCATACGTCCGTTAGGACAGGGGATTTTAAGTCCCCAGCGTCTGCCATTCCGCCACTCGGCCGTTCCTTAGGAACAGAGCATTTGAGCAGGTGAACAGTCGAACAGTAGAGAAGCTGCAAACGCTCAAAGGCGTTCAACTGCTCTTCTGTTCAACTATCAACTCAATGCGTTAATTTACTCAATTTACGGGCCTTTTGCAAACCGTTTATCGGCCTTTATTTGCAATACTACCCTTTTACAGCCGGTTTATGTTCATCGGGGAAATTAACCTTGGCAAAATCGCCGTAATACTTCATTGCGGCGGCGTCATAAGCGCGGGCGGCGTCGATTTCGTTAAGGAACCAGCCGAGGTATAAATTTTTTCCATTGACTCTGATGTAGGCGCCGAACTTTTTATAACGTTTATTGAAGCTGACGCCTTTGTATTTCGATGAAGTATTTTGTTGTTTCTTCCTGTTCTGGTTATTTTGCGCCCAGGTGGCGGTGCGGAGGTTGGCCATTCGATTATCGAGGGAATTGCCGTTGTGGTGATCAACGAGAAGGCCTTTGGGTTCATTCATAATTTCCCTGTGTAAACCTAACTGTCTTGTCTTGCCGGGGCCGGTTTTAACGTCTCTGACGGCGTAAAACTTTTTAGCGTTACTTCCTTTGAGATGCCATTTGAGGTGGCCGAAGCGATAGTAATCGGCCGGTTCGACGATTGTGTATTCCCCGTCGCCGAGGTAGATTTTGCGGAAGGTATAGCCGAAGTTGAGGTATCGATAGAGCATCAAAGGCCAAACGAACGCCATATCCAGCCAGGCCGGTATTGTTATTGTTAATTGAGTAGTCATAACACTTTCTCCTGTCTTTCCCCATAGCAGGGGAATATTGGAAATCCCAAATTTCAAATCTCAAAAGTTCAAACGGTTCGACTATAAGCTCGTCATCCTGAGCAAAGTCGAAGAACAAACGACAAACTACGGATAGAAAACTTCCTTGGGACTCGATGTCCCTCCTGCTCCCCCTGCTGCTTTCTAATGAAAGCAAGACGCTGGGGGCTACGCTTACGCTACTGCGTGAACGACATTTGTGCAGGCACACCGGCCTGCCTTTAGTTGCATGGCGAATAAACATGGACATTTTACCAAATAATATTTTATTGTCAATTAAAATCTAACATATTTTAATTAATTATTTTTTTGGTTTGTAAGTGTTTGTTGTTACGATGGTTATGTTATTGATTTTTACGAAATAATCAGGGATGGCGAAAAATTTTATTATTGAGAGGCCGTTTTGGGCGGTGTTTCGAGCTTCCTTTGAGCAGATTCAGGCAAGGCCGGGAAAATCTAAGGGGAAATTTGTTTCAAATTTCCTTGTGAGAGTGCGTATAAATGGTGTAAGATATTTATAGAAAGGAAGACCGATGACCGCAAAAGAGCACAAGAAGTATATTGCGAGTATGAAACGATATGCCAATAAGATTTTAGCATCGCCTGCCGAATCTAAAAAATTACTGGTAAAGGCGGGTATTTACACAGATAAAGGCAATCTTAAAAAGCCCTATAGATAAAAGAAGCCGTGTACTCGTGCCTTCCCGCATTTATTCTCGGTTTTCACGGCTGTGATAAAGCAGTTGCTGAAAAAATTCTAAGAGGAAAAGATTCCCTTCGTCCGAGTTCTAATATTTATGACTGGCTGGGCAACGGAATTTATTTTTGGGAGAACAATCCAGACAGAGCTTTGCAATATGCCCGCCAGATAAAGAGAAATCCCGGCCGGTGTAAAGAAAAAATAGGGACTCCATATGTGCTTGGTGCAGTAATAGATTTAGGTCATTGCCTGAACCTTTTGGACGAAAAGCATATACAAATTGTTAAGCAAAGCTATATTTTTCTTTGTAATGCCTGTAAAAGCGATAACAAGCCGCTGCCTCAAAATAAGCCCATTGATAAGGACAGCGAATTGCTTTTGAGAAATTTAGATTGCGCAGTAATTGAGACAGCGCACGCCTATAACGACAATCTCGTAAAGGAAGGAAAGTCCGGTTATACTTTTGACACTGTTCGCGGCGTGTTTTGGGAGGGAAAAGAATTATATAAAAACGCCGGCTTCCGCGAAAAAAACCATATACAGGTCTGTGTAAGAAATCCGAATTGCATAAAGGGTTATTTCAGAGTTATCACACCGGACAGTAACTTTCGTATCCCATGATATTTTAAAACGTTGACCGTCGCGTAATCTGGAAAAAGTGCGACAGGAAACATTTTCACATAAAAGATATGAAACTTATTTTGCTTAGAGTATTTCTTTTAATCGCATCGCTTGGCTGGTCAATCAGCGCCTATGGAATATTTATGCCCTGGTCGTCGGTTCTCGCCCAGCTTCAGGGACTCGGGGCGGGGAATATCCCGTCAGACCCAATGCTGGATTACTGGCTTCGAATGACCGCCGGGGCATTTACCGCCATCGCCGTACTATTCCTGGCACTGGCGATAAACCCCCGACGGTTTTGCCAGGTCATTGCTCTGGCCGGAATTTTGCTTTTCGCAGAAGGCATCGTCCTGCTTATTCACGGCCTGCGCCTGAAAATCGACCCTCTGCCGTTTTATGTAGATACGGCATTTTGCCTGATAATAGGCGCCAGTATATGGTTTTTGAGCAGCGAGGCAGGAACAACCAAAAACCGGTAAATCGCCTGTGAATCTGGCCCCGGCGGACGTTAAAAAGGAAAGGCCGGCTATTCTTCGCGGAGAGCGTTCTTTAAGCAAAACACTCATCAGGAAATTAGCGGATTATTTTTCTGTAAGCCCGGCGTTGTTTTTGGAATAGTAAAAATAACAGGCGACCCCGCCTAAGGCACTCCGTCCGAAGCGGACTTCGCCTGCGGGGACTCCGTTTCGCTGTCCCTTTCGGTCCTCTATGGGGGATTAAAATAACATCAATTTGGGTTTGGTTGTCCCGAGAAGCAGCATCGAGAAATTGAAAATTATCTATGGCTTTGCTGAACAAAAACTGTAAAATCTTACCGAAGCTCGGAATCGCATGTAGTGCGGACCGAAGTTAATTTAGGAGAGTTCTCGTTATGACTGCGGAAGTTGCGGTTCTAAACAGTAGTGGGATTGCGTTAGCTGCCGACAGTGCGGTAACTATTGGCCATGAAGGGGGAAAAATCTACACTTCGGCGGATAAATTATTCCAACTTTCTGAGGATGCACCCGTGGGAATAATGGTTTATGGTAGTGCTACATTTTTGGGTGTTCCGTGGGAAACAATAATCAAATGTTATCGTGCCCGGCCGGGAGCAAAAAATTTCCCGAAACTGGTTGATTACTCAAAGAACTTCATCTCATTCCTGAAGACATCGGCTATGTTTCCTGCAAAGAAGCAGAAAGAAGACGTGCTCAGTATATTACTCGGGTTCTTTTTTCATCTTCGGAAGCGGTTTGAGGAAGAAGTTCAAGCCAAATACGATAACAATCCAGGCATTAAGTTGAGTGAGTCAGATCTCAAGCTAATGTTTATTGATTCAATACAGACAGAAATCGATAAAACTAAAAAACGCGAAAAACTTGCGGGGATATCTAAACGTATCAAAAACAGGATAAGGCAAAAATACACAGATGATATTATAAAAGTTCGGCAACAAGTTTTCGAGAATCTACCATTGTCTAAAATTTCTGAAGATTTGATTACAGATATTGCAGTTCAATTGCTAACTTGTGATCGTCTAAGGGAGCGAGGACAGGTTTCTGGTATCGTCGTGGCAGGTTTTGGCGAAAAAGAACATTTCCCTAGCTTATTCGAAACCATGGTCTATGGAATGGCTACTGGCCATTTATTGCGTTCAGAGTCACATAAGGCATCAATCACCAATAGCGGAGAAGCGATTGTGGTTCCGCTTGCGCAGAGAGAAATGGTATATACTTTTATGAATGGCATTGATCCGGATTTTAAAGCTCAGGTCGAGAAAACAACTAAGGAGCTTTTTGGTCAAATGGCGAACATTATACTACAGCATGTGAAAAGCAAATATGCTGTTTTTGGAAAAGAACTTCAGGTTAGAGTGCAATCTGCTCTTGATAAACTCATACCAAACCTGTATCATGAATGGGATAAAACGCTGGTTGAGAAATATAGTGATCCGGTGATGGAAAATGTAGCATCTTTGCCTAAAGACGAATTAGGTGCGATGGCTGAATCTTTGGTGAACCTAACCAAGTTCAAACGTCGTATAAGCAGAGAGCGAGAAACAGTAGGCGGCCCAATTGATGTTGCTGTAATAACTAAAGGTGATGGATTTGTGTGGATGAAGCGTAAGCATTATTTTGATGCCGGATTAAACCCGAGGTTTATTGCTCGTATTAGCAAAGGAAAGAATTTATGAGTTCAAGAAAGCCAAAAACATTTTTATCTGCCAAAGAGGTTTTCAAAAACTACTTCCCTAAAACCTCAGACGATAAAAGCAGTGCTTCCGATGAACGTTACGGTCGAACTGATTACGATTTCCCCAAAAGACTTGCCAATAATTTTCGTTCGGCTATAGAGGGTAAACGAGAGCGATAATCGAGAAGCTAACTCACCTAATTTCTCTATGTGGATTGAAATAACTTTTTGGCAAGACAATAAACGAGACAGCCAAGGGGATGTTTTTTGCCATCAGAAACTATTTTCAATTGGTTACATTTTGTAACCGATTCATTTTTTCGAGTCCAAACCCAATATAGATTTTCACAAACTGGGAGTCAACTAATTTCGGGTTTTCGGTTGCGGCATGACTCATAGCTGCTTAAAATGAGTTTTTCTTTTGAAACAAAACGAGGGAACGTATGCCGGCGAAATTGTATAGCGTGGCGTTGGAAGGTATTGACGGGATAATATGCGAGGTCGACGTTGACGTCGCGGGTGGAAACCGGCGAAACGAAAAAAAGCTTGACAGATCAACGGGCGGAGGTTGTAGTAAAGAGATAATATAAGGAATGTTTACTTATTCGGCGATTCAGGGCGTAGGGATAAGAAATGAAAAGAGGGTCTTTTCTGTTATTATTGGTTTGCTCTGTTTTAAGCGGCTGCGCCGTTGAACCGCGCAAACAAGCGGCGTTTCCCATCAAAATCGGGCTGCTGGCCGACAGCCAGATTACCTCCCAGAACGGTTTTTCGAATTTCAATTACCGGAGTAAATTCGCGGACACCCTTGTCAACGTCAGCATTCGTCCCCCGGCCCTGGAATGTTTTCTGTCGGAGGAAATGCTGCGGATTGCCCTGAATAAACTGACGCAGGACCCGTACGGGGACAAGAAGGGAGTAGATGTCATTTTGTATCTTGGGGACGCGGCCAACAGCGGCGGCGCCGATGAAATCGAGACGGTCCTGACAATTCTGGCTATGCACCGCGAAAAGACGGGTATTCCGGTTTTCATTATCATCGGAAATCACGATTATCTCGGCGCGGGCAATATTGTTACGCCGGGGATACGCTTTGCGCTGTTAAACCGGCCCGGCCGGCCGGATAATCTTGCGCTGACCAAATACGAGGTATTGAAAAAGTTCAGCGAGTTTAACCGGGGCAATAACGAGCTGGCCGGAAACGCCCGCTTTCAATACAGGGATAACATCGATGCCGTGGAGAAGAACAAAAACCAGGATCACCGCACGGGCTTGTACCTTTGCGGGATTCTTACCTGCAAAGAGCAGGGCATGTCCGGCGTTGACATCCTGCTGGCAGATTCCTCGGATTACAAAGACGCCCCGGGCTGGTCCGAGGCGGCCAAGGTGGGATTTTACGGCGCTATCGGTTCGGTATCCTTCAAAGATGAGCCGCTGCAGATATCTCAAACCGGTTTACTGAAGCAGTATGCCCGGTCGTCCCGGCCGCAATTTCGATTTGTGGTTTCCCATTATCCGAAGGATTACCTTGACCGGGTCACGTTTGCCAAGCCGGGCGAGGTTCCTTTCGACGTAACAAACCTCGTCTGGGCCGTTACCGAGACGACTTTTGCCGTGCCCACATTTTCCAAGACCCTCAACCAGAACCTTGAGCCGCTTGTGGCGCCGGCGGGTAAAAATTACTGGCTGTCGGCACATAGTCACGTTCCGGCGATGCCGGCTCCCGAACGGTTCATCGTGGGAGGGCTTATCGGGGAAAAATATTTTACGGGTCTTAATATAGGTTCGACGACCGATTACCGCGCCGGTGTGGCAATTGTGGAGCGATACAGGCAGAACAGGAACAGCCGTATGGACAGCTTTGTCGGTTATCGCGAGATTCCCCTGTTTGAGCCAAACCTGTCGCTGCTGTCGTCAATGCCGGCGGCGATCGGGGAATACGGACGGCAGCATTTTACCGACCCGAATTACAAGGGGCTGATACCGTCTATGGACGTTTGGCTCAAAGAGCAGGAGAAACGGTCGGGCGATTTACCGGACATCGGCTCATTGCTGCCGGCAGGATTTGGGGGGCAAAAAACGAAAGTCCGGGCGGATTGTTACTGGTTCGATGCCGGGGCGACAATCATGGGCCTCAACAGGAAATATACTGAAGATGCCTGGCAGGACGAGCAAACCAACGCCTCGGCAGCGCATCTGAGGGCGTTTGTGGATGAGTTTGTCAGCCGGACCGGCAGCAGCCGCGAAGACGTCCTGTCGTTTTTGGGTCTTATCGCGGGAGCATACGAAAAGGAATTGCTTGTGGGCAAATTCGATTTAAGCCGGGAGAGATTTGAAAAATTGTGCAATATTCCGAAATAAAAACGTAAGACATTTAAACTTTTATTAGAAAGGAAAAGTCATGAAAAAGACAATGTTACTCATGTTGTGCACGGTGGTATTGGCCCAGGGCTGTTCGGCCTTTATGGCAGGGAAAAAACAGACGAAAAAAGACCTCTCGGTCCTGCGAATCGGGGGAAACCGGGATGATATCGTGGCCGTGTTAGGCGCCCCTTATCAGACCCAGCGGTTTGAAGACGGCCAGGTTAAAGACACTTATAAAATCGTAGAGAATGCCCCGACCGAGGGAATGAAAACAGTAGAGGTCCTTGGCAACGGCGGTTTGTCTATCGGAACGCTGGGACTCTGGGAGATTGTCGGCACTCCGATACAAATTGCAACCCAGCAGGAAGCGACACTATTTATCCTGTACTATAGCCCCGACAACAAGCTCAAGGCCTACGACGCTATTAAATAACACAGGATTGCGTTTGACTGCACGAGGGAACGTATGCTGGCAAAGTTGTATAGCGTTGCGCTGGAAGGTATCGACGGGATAATATGCGAGGTCGAGGTCGATGTCGCGCGGGGCGGGTTTGAAAAGACGATTGTGGTGGGGCTTCCGGATGCAGCGGTCAAGGAAAGCACCGAGAGGGTCAAAAGCGCGATAGTCAACTGCGGTTATAAATATCCCAAGACGCAATCGCTGGTGAATCTCGCCCCGGCGGACGTTAAAAAGGAAGGGCCGGCGTTCGATTTGCCGATCGCACTCGGTATGCTTTTGGGGCAAAACGTCTTTAACAGCGCCATACTCAAGGATTTTGTGATTGTGGGCGAGCTTGCGCTGGATGGCAGGGTTCGGCCTGTAAACGGGGTTTTGAGTATGGCGATGACGGCAAAGGCAAACGGCTTTCGGGGGGTAATCGTTCCTTTGGATAACGCCTCCGAGGCGGCGGTTGTCGAGGATTTGGAGGTGTTCGGCGTCGGGTCGCTGGCTCAGGCCGTAGGTTTTCTCAACGGGCAGTTACCCCTGCAAAGCACATCGATTGATATCGACGGTATTTTCGGCGTCGAAAGCCAATACGATTTCGACTTCTCGGATGTCAAAGGCCAGGAAAGCGTCAAGCGCGCACTGACGGTGTCGGCGGCTGGGGGGCATAATATTTTAATGATAGGCCCGCCGGGGGCGGGAAAGACGATGCTGGCGCAGCGGTTGGCGACGATATTGCCCCCTTTAACGCTGGCTGAATCGCTCGAGACGACCAGAATTTATTCTTCTGTTGGCTTATTGGGGAAGGGCAAGGCGCTTTTGGCGACCAGGCCTGTTCGTATGCCTCATCATACGGCAAGCGGGCCGGCGTTGGTGGGGGGCGGGACTAACGCGAGGCCGGGGGAGTTGTCGCTGGCGCATCATGGGATACTGTTTTTGGATGAATTCGCGGAGTTTCCGCGGCATGTGCTTGAGATGATACGGCAACCCCTTGAAGACGGGGCGGTTACGATATCACGGGCGAAAAAGACGATAACGTATTTCGCGAGCTTCCTTCTGGTGGCTTCGTGCAATCCCTGTCCTTGCGGCTACTTCGGCTGTGATTTTCGCAGGTGCAAATGCTCGCCGGGACAGGTCGAGCGGTATTTGTCGAAGATTTCAGGGCCGCTGATTGACCGAATCGATATTCATATCGACGTGCCGCCTGTGAGTTTCAATAAGCTGCGTTCCAAGGCGAACCAGTTAGATAGCGCTACAATAAGGGGCGACGTGGTGAAGAGCCGGGCGATTCAGATGGGGCGGTTCGGGGATGGTAAGATTATGACAAACGCCCGGATGAGTCATAAGCAGGTGGAGAAGTTCTGCAAGCTGGATATCGCTTCTGAGACGCTGCTCAAGCAGGCGATGATGGAATTCGGGCTTTCGGCGCGGGCGCACGACAAGATTTGCAAGGTCGCCCGCACGATTGCGGACTTAGGCGGGGCCGATAATATCGGGCCTGAGCATATTGCCGAGGCCATCGGCTACCGGCGATTAGACCGGAAACTCTAAAGCAATTCACGGCTTTACGCCGTTATTATATTAGGCAGCTCAACGGATGTTATTATGAAGCAGACAGAAAAGCCCCGGTCTGACAAGGAAGGCGCCGCGTATCTGAAGTGGCTGGGGTTCGGTATTGAGTTTTGCGGCGTTTTGGCGGTTTTTTCGTATTTCGGGTATAAGATAGACGAGCGATTCGGGACAGCGCCATTGTTTATTATTGCCGGTTTTTTCTTTGCCTTCGTCGGGATGTTTTATTTGCTTTTGAAAGAGACGAAAAGTATCTGGCGTAAATAAATGGCATTAATCCTTATGTATTAAGTACTTGGCACGATATTGACAAGAGAGTTACCGAAATTTGTTTTTTTTGTTATGGCCTTAGTGTTCGCGTCGGCCGCGGGGGTGAGTTTTTTGTCAGGGCAAAACGTGTTTAACGGTTGTCTTTGGGCTATGTTAGTCAGCGGTATCGCGGGCTTTGGCGGATTTATCCCCGTTATCGGCGCCCGGCTGACAGGCAAGCCGATTTCGGTAGAGGCCGTTTTAAGCGCGAGCGCGATTAGGTTATTGCTAATTATCGTCGGGCTGGTTATCATACTTTTTTTCGTAAAAGTAAATTTGACGTGGTTTGTTTTATGGCTGGCGATTTTTTATATCGCGATGCTGGCCGGGGAAGTGTGTTACGCAATAAAAGCGGTTAATGAGCAAAGGATTGCCAAGTCGTGATTTCGATTTTGTCAAATATCCGTATTTTAGCCGAGAGCGACCCGCTTGAGCCGATACTGGCTGTGCCGTTGTTTATATTGCACATCGGGGGCTGGCAGATTCCCGTAAGCAATCATATGTTTATGGTAACGGTTGCGACGCTGTTTTTGCTGGTGGGGATTCCCATCTCGATGCGCTCGCAAAACTTAGTTCCTCACGGATTTCGCAACCTCATCGAATCGGTATGCGTGTATATCAGGGAGCAGGTCGCAAAGCCGGTTCTTCACGAGCATACGGACCGCTATATCGGCTATGTCTGGACGGTGTTTTTCTTCATCCTGACGCTCAACCTGATGGGGATGATACCTTCGGAAAAGATTATTACGCTTATTACGGGCAAGAAGAACCATTTCGGGGGTCCTGCCACGGCCAATATCTGGATTACCGGCGCGATGGCGGTGGTGGCTTTTATGGTTACGCATATTTCGGGGATAAGGGAGCAGGGTTTTTTGAAGTATCTTGCCAGTATAGCGCCCCCGGTTCCGTGGTGGATAATGCCATTCATATACATGCTCGAGCTAATAAGTATGTTCGTAAAGCCCTTCACTCTGGCGGTTCGTCTTTTTGCCAATATCGTGGCGGGTCATATGGTAATAGCCACGTTTATCGGCTTGATATTTCTATTCAAAAGATATGACATAGCGGCCGTTTCGGTCGCGTTCGCGGTTGTGCTGTCATTACTGGATTTGCTTGTCGCGTTCATACAGGCGTATATTTTTACGCTTCTGTCTGCGCTTTATATCGGCTCATCGATAGCGCCGGAGCATTAACGACTTTTTTTGGAGGTTAAAAACAATGGATGGTTTAATGAGTGGATTGATGGCCTTAACAACCGGAGACGCGGGACTGGCGATACTTGGCGCGGGTCTTGGCTGCGGCTTGACGATTATGGGCGCCGGCAAAGGCATCGGGGAAATCGGGGGCAGGGCCGCCGACGCGATAGCCAGACAGCCGGAGGCGTCGGGAAAGATATTTCTTCCCGTGATTATCACCGCTGCGATGATTGAGGGCGTAACGTTTTTTGCGCTGGTGATTTGCTTTATGATTCTTTCCTGGATGCGCGGCGGCGGCGCGGGCGCTTAAAAGAAGAGAGTTTCTATGAAGACAAGAGTGCTAACAATCGGCTCAATAATCCTGTTTGCCTGTTCGGCGGTATTGGCTTCGGAGACGGGTGCCGAGGCCGAACCGAGCATATTCGGCGGGACGTTTGCCGACAGCTTTTGGACGGTGATTTCATTCGGCGTGCTTGTGGCGGTCCTCGGTAAATTCGGCTGGAAGCCCGTGATAAACGGGCTAAAGGCCAGGGAAACGCACATACAGCAGCAGATAGAGCAGGCGGCGGCGTCACGTAAAAAAGCGGAAAAGATGATAGATGAATACAGGCAGCAGGGGCTTGAGATCGTCTCCAAGGCAAACGAGCATGCCCAGAAGTTAGGACAGGAGCTAATGGAAAAGTCGCGTCAGGAGGCGCAGGCCATTGCGCGAAAAGCGCAGGTCGATATCGAGTACGCCCGCGTGGCGGCAAGCCAGCAGTTGTGGCAGGAGGCGGGGGATATGCTGCTTACATTGAGCAGCGAGATATTAGGCAGGACGGTAACGCACGAGGACAATCGCCGGCTGATATACGAGGCGATAAACAAGCTTTCGGAGCAGCCCCCGATAAATGAACGTAAATGATATAGCAATTCGTTTGGCCGAGGTCTATTCGCAGGCGTTGTTGGGCCTTGCCCGGGAATGCGACGCCGTCGAGACGGTCAAAGAGGACTTAGACGCGATAGCCGAAGTTACGGAAAAGGACGCGGATTTTATCGCGGTGATGGTTTCTCCTTATTTTTCGGAACAGTACAAGCAGGAGCTTACCCTGAAGGTTTTCGGGGGGCGTTTAAACGAGCTTACCATGAACTTCCTGAAGATTGTTATCGAGCACGAGCGGATGGCGTTTTTGACACGGATTATCGACAGGTTCAGCGAGCTATGGGACGTTTTGCACGGCAGGGCTTTTGTCAGAATCACGGTGGCGCAGGCGATCGATGAAAATGAAATCCGAAAGCTTGCCGAAGACATAGCCGTCTCGATGAAAAGGCCCGCGGACATCGAGATGGTAGTGAATCCAGAAATCATCGGCGGGGCGGTGATAAACTATGGGGACAAGGTAATCGACAACTCAATTAAAGGCCGGCTGATACGGGCGGTAGCCGCGGTAACGAGCCGGGAAAAGAGAGGGTTGGAAATCAATGAAGTTTGATATCAGTGAAATCAGCGGCATAATCAAACAGGAAATCGGCCAGTATAAGACCAAGTTAGACGTTTCCAGCGTCGGGCGGGTGGTCGAGGTTGGCGACGGCATCGCGCGGATTTACGGGCTAAACAACGCTATGACAAGCGAGATGCTGCAGTTCGAGCAGGGGGTTCTCGGCGAGGTATTCAATCTCGAAGAGGACTCGATAGGCGCGGTGCTTTACGGCGAATACACAAAAGTAAAAGCTGGTTCCGACGTATTTCCTACGGGCAGGGTAATGTCAATCCCTGTGGGCGACGAGCTTTTGGGCAGGGTAATCAATCCTCTTTGCGAGCCGTTGGACGGGGGGCCGCCGATAACGACGACGCTTAGGCGAACAATCGAATCGGATGCGCCTGGAATAGCGGAGCGGCAGCCGGTCAAGCAGCCATTGCAGACGGGATTAAAGAGCATCGACTCGATGGTTCCGATCGGCCGGGGGCAGCGAGAGCTTATTATCGGGGATAGAAAGACGGGCAAGACCGCGATTGCGCTGGATACGATAATCAATCAGAAAGATAAAAACGTAATATGCGTTTATGTGGCGATAGGCCAGAAGGATTCAACGGTCGCGACGGTCATAGAGACGCTGCGAAAATACGGCGCCCTCGACTATACGACAGTAATCGCGGCTTCGGCGGCCGACAGCGCGCCTATGCAATATATCGCGCCATACGCGGGCTGCGCATTGGCGGAATATTTTATGTACGACAAGCATCGCGATACTTTGTGCGTTTACGACGACCTGAGCAAGCACGCGGTGGCGTACCGGCAGTTGAGCTTGCTTCTTCGCCGGCCTCCTGGCCGGGAGGCGTATCCGGGCGACATATTTTATCTGCACAGCCGGTTACTCGAACGAAGCGCGAAATTGTCGGATGAGCTTGGCGGCGGCTCTCAAACGGCGCTGCCTATCGTAGAGACGCTGGAGGGGCAGGTTTCCGCGTATATCCCGACAAACGTCATTTCGATTACCGACGGACAGATTTACCTTCTGAGAGAATTGTTTTTGGCGGGTATTCGTCCGGCGATTGACGTCGGCATAAGCGTCAGCCGAGTAGGCGGTCATGCGCAGGTCGAGGCGATGAAAAAAGTCGCGGGGAAATTGCGTCTTGACCTTGCGTCTTACCGGGAATTGCAGGATTTCGCGCGATTAGGGACGGAGCTTGACGCGACTACCCAGGCGCAGTTAGACAGGGGCAGCCGAATGGTCGAGCTGTTAAAGCAGCCCCAGTTTTCGCCTATGAGTATGGGAGAACAGGTAATTACGATTTTCGCCGGCGCAAGCGGGGCGATGGATGACGTGGCGGTTGTGGAAGTAAGCGGGTTCGCGACGGAGCTTTTGAAAGTGCTTAATAAAGACCGGCGAGATTTAATCGACGAAATAAACAAAACCGGAAAGCTCAGCGACGAGCTGAAACAAAAAATTACAGAGGCGATAAACGCTTTTAAAAGCACACGCCCAAAGACGGCTTAATTAAACGATGGCGGGAATAAGACAGATATTTCAGAGGCGAAAGGCCGCGGACAATATCCGCAGGATTACGCGGACGATGGAGATGATTTCCACCGCGCGGTATAAATCTTACTATAACAAGTGGCTTTCAATAGTGGATTATCACGAGTCGCTGGCCCGCGCGGCGTATCTTCTGGCGACATCGCCAGTGCCGATTGAGCATCCGATTATGAAGCTCAACACCTCCGGCAGATGGGCGATTCTCGCAATCGGCTCGACGAGGGGGCTTTGCGGCGGCTACAACAATTACGTCTATCGCATCGTCGAAGTCCACGTCAAAAGAGCAAAGGAATTGGGCAAGAAATTAGAGGTATTCGTGCCCGAAGGCAAACTGGCAAATATACTTCATTATCATGGTGTAACGCCTTCGAAGGTCTTTACCGATTTCGGCGAAATGCCGACGGATGAGCAGGTGGCAGAAATTTCCGAGCAGTTCGTCGGGCAGTATATGGAAGGGCGGCTGGATTACTTAGGCGTCGTTTATATGCGTTTTCATTCCGTTACGGGCCAGCAGGCACAGACGCTGACGATAATGCCTTTCACGGAATTGATAGAGGATTTGGCGACGCAGCGAAGGGCGCTATGGCCCTGGGAATTGACGTTCGACGATTTTCTTATGTCGCCGGGGCCTTCGGAAATTATCGAGGCGCTTGCCAGGATGACGATTCGCTCGTCGATAAAGAGGTGTTTTATGGACGCGGCCCTGAGCGAGCATCTGGCGAGAATGGTTGCGATGAGAAACGCGACCGAAAACGCCGAAGATATGATTAAGGATTTGACGGCTGAATATAACCACGCACGCCAGACGCAGATAACAAGGGACTTACTCGATATTATCGGCGGAACAGGGGTACTGGAATAATAAATCAAAAATTAAAAATCAAATATCAAAAATAAGGTTGAAAAATGAATCAGGGAAAATTGATACAGGTAATAGGCAGCGTATTCGACGCGAAGTTCGCGCCGGAACAGGTTCCGACAGTTTATAACGCAGTCGAGATACACGGCGATTTCGGCAGGGGCAGGACAAAGCTCTACGGCGAAATCCAGCAGCACTTAGGCGGGGGCAGGGTCCGCGCGGTATCATTAGGCAGCACAATGGGCCTGCGCCGCGGAATGGACGTCTTTGATACGGGTTCACCATTGACGGTGCCGGTAGGAAAGGCCACCTTAGGCAGGGTGTTTAACCTTTTCGGCGATACAATCGACGGGCGAGGACCAATTGAAAGCGAAGGTCGAAGACCCATTCACCACGAGCCGCCGAAGCTGGTCGATATTTCTCCCAAGACCGAGATGTTCGAGACGGGTATCAAGGTCATCGATATGCTTTGCCCGTTCGTTCGCGGAGGCAAGACGGGATTGTTCGGAGGCGCGGGAGTAGGCAAAACCGTCGTCATTCAGGAGCTTATCGCGAGAATCGCGACAAAGCACGGGGGATTTTCGGTTTTCGCGGGCGTAGGCGAACGCACACGCGAGGGCAACGACCTTTGGCTTGAGATGCAGCGGACGCATATCGGCGATACGCAGGATAGCGTGCTTGCCCATACCGCGCTTGTTTTTGGCCAGATGAATGAGCCGCCCGGAGCGCGTCTGAGGGTGGGTTTGGCGGCATTGACTATGGCGGAGTATTTCTGCGAATCGGGCATGGGCGATACGCTTCTATTCATCGATAACATATTCCGTTTCTCGCAGGCAGGCGCAGAGGTATCAGCTTTGCTTGGTCGAATTCCGTCTGCGGTCGGTTATCAGCCGACGCTTGCGACGGAGATGGGGCAGTTGCAGGAGCGAATCGCCTCAACTCGCAGCGGCTCAATAACGTCGGTCCAGGCGATTTACGTGCCGGCAGACGACCTTACGGACCCGGCGCCTGCGACGACGTTTGCGCATCTGGATTCGTTTGTCGTGCTGAAGCGCTCCATTACGGAAAAAGGTATTTATCCGGCCGTTGACCCGCTTGAAAGCACGTCGCGAATCTTAGACGCCAACATCGTCGGCAGGCAGCATTATGATGTTGCTCAGACGGTGCTGGAATATCTCCAGAGGTATAACGATTTGCAGGATATTATCGCGATTTTAGGCGTCGATGAGCTTAGCAAGCAGGACCAGACAATCGTGGCGCGGGCGAGAAAATTAGAGCGGTTTTTCTCGCAGCCGTTTTTGGTTACGCGGCAATTCATCGGTCTCGACGGAAAATACGTAAGCACCGCCGATACAATCGAAAGCTGCAAACAAATCTGCGACGGCAAATGGGACAGCTTGCCCGAAGAGGCGTTTATGTACGTAGGCGACATTCATGACGCCGAGCAGAAGGCGTTGAAATTAGCAGCGAAATAACGGAGGACAGATGACAGAGGACAGAGGACAGAAAACAAACGGCAGAGGACAGAAGACAGAAAACAACAATCTGTCTTCTGACTTCGGTCATCCGTCTTCTGTTTTTCAGTGTGTTGTGATAGCCCCGGCGGGAAAGCTTCTGGATTGCCCGACAACGTCGGTGGTGTTTCCCGCGCATGACGGCTACGTCGGTATTCTGCATAATCATATACCGATGCTGTGCAAGCTGGGGCTGGGTATTATGAAGGTACAGCATACGAGCGAGGACCCGGCCAATCCTGAGCCGGATACTCTTTTGCTCATCGACGGGGGATTTGCCCTTGTCGGAATAAATATCGTTACCATCACGTCTTATGAGGCGATTAACTTCAAGGATATAAGAGCTGAAAGAATCGAGCATATAATCCAGAAACAGCAAAAGAAGATTACGATGCCCGGCGTATCGCCCCAGCAGCGTGAGCACGATAGCAAGAAACTCGCCCTTATGACGCAGCTTGCCCAGATTTACAAACATCCCGTTGCCGGCGCTGCCTCCGATGAGCCGCGAATACCAGAAGAAATCCTCAATGACTAATCCCCGGCAACCAGAGCAGGCGCCGCGTTTATCAGGCCGACGGCTTTGGCTGTTTCGCTTAATCACTTTGGTAATCACGCCGGTTCTACTTCTGGCGTTTCTGGAGGTTGGTCTTCGCGTTGCCGGTTTCGGGTATCCGGCTTCGGCGTTTTTGAAATGTCAGGTTGACGGAAAAACAGCATATTGCAGCAACGGCAAATTCGGCTGGCTGTTTTTTCCGCGAGAAATCTCGCGGCAGTTCGAGCCGTTTGTCGTTCCGGCTGAAAAAAGCGACAAGACATACAGGATTTTTGTTTTAGGCGAATCAGCGGCGCAGGGCGACCCGAACCCGGAGTATGGTTTCATCAGGCAGTTGATGGTTTTGCTTGGCCGACGGTACCCAGCGGTCAATTTCGAGGTTTATAACGCCGCGATGACTGCCATAAACTCACACGCCATTTTGAAAATTGCCGGGGATTGCGCCCGGCTGAAGCCCGACTTATTTATCATTTACGCGGGCAACAACGAGGTCGTCGGGCCTTACGGGGCGGGCACGATTTTCTCGCCTCTATCGAGGTCGCTTGCCCTTATCAGAATCAGTATCGCGATTAAATCAACCAGGACGGGGCAGTTGATTTCCCGTATTACCGAGATTGCCGGCCGGGGTAAATCGACGCCGGCAAAATGGGGCGGGCTGGAGATGTTTTTAGGCAAGCAAATCCGGCGGGATGATGAGCAGATGCCGTTTGTGTATGACCATTTCCGAAGCAATCTCAATGATATTGTTAAAACCGCGCAAAAGTCAGGGGCAAAGGTCATTTTATCGACGGTGGCGGTGAATCTGAAGAATTGCCCGCCATTCGCATCGTTGAATCGTGCCGATTTGAATGAGCAGCAGAAGAAGGATTTTGACTTGCTTTGTAAAAGCGGTTTCGAGCTTGAAAATGCCGGCGATTTCAACAGCGCCTGTGAAAAATATTTAGACGCCGCGAAAATCGACGAGACCTTCGCGGAGCTTCAATTTCGTATCGGAAGGTGCTTTTGGAATCTCGGGCGATTCGATGAGGCCTGTCAAAGATACGAATTTGCCAAAGAGCTTGATACCCTGCGGTTCCGGGCGGATTCCGAAATTAACCGGATTATTTCTGAAATCGGGAAAAGCGTTTATTTTGTCGATTCAGCGGGGGCTTTTGAGGCGAACAGTCCGCATAATTGTCCCGGATTCGAGTTATTTTTAGAGCACGTGCACCCGACCTTTGCGGGCAATTACCTTCTGGCAAAAACGGTCTTCGGGCAGGTTGAGGATGTTTTGCCGGAAAGAATAAAAGCACAGAAAACAGGCGAAGCGATTGCCGGTGAGGATATTTGTGCGCGCCGGCTGGCGATGACGGATATCGACCGGTTGCGGGTTATGCAGGCGCATTTGCTCAATATCAGCACAAAGCCGCCTTATACCAATCAGGCATATCACAAAGAGATGATGGATTTCTGGGGGCGGAAGGTCGAGGAAATCAAAATCGCGATTACCCCTGCTTCACGAGCGGCTGCTTTGAAAGAATATGAAGAAGCGATTAAGCTCGACGCCAATGACGCCGTACTGAGGCGAAACTATGCCAAACTGCTTATGGAGGATAAAAGAAATATCATTTTGGGATTGCATCAGTACCAGGAGATTATCAAGGGGGTTCCGAATGACCATCAAACGCTGGTGAGCCTTGCTAATTTGGAAGCGGGAACGGGGAAAATCGATTTGGCCCTCAAGCATGCTGTAGCCGCGCTTGGGTATGCGCCGACGGATTCGACTGCCAATTATACGGCAGGGGCGATATATCAAATGAAGGGGCAGTATAAGCAGGCGAAAAGATATTTGTCCGAGGCGATTAGATTAGATCCGAAATTAACCCTCGGCTATACGAACCTGGGCGTGGTTCTCGGCCGGCTGGGTGAAATCGACGAGGCCGAGCGGGTCTTTCGAAAAGGTGTCGAGCAGATACCGGATAGCGGCGAACTGCATTTGAAACTGGCGTTATTACTCAGGCAAAAGGGGCTGCTCGACGAAGCTGAGCAGCACCGCCGGAAAGCGATAACGCTCGACCCCAATCTTTCCGCGGTCTGGAAATAGTTTTTAAAACAGCGTGTAGATGAACGGCGCCGCGGCTGAACCGCCTAATACGACGAACATTCCCAAAAGCAGCAGTATCAGCAGAATCGGTATCAGCCACCATTTTTTGTTGTGCTTGAGGAAAAACCAGAATTCCGTCAGGATGTTCGGGCGTTTCTGCTGTGAAAGCTTCGCGAAATCTTTCTCTTTGCGGTTAGTTGTCTGCGCCATTTATGAAACTCCGTCCTGTCAGGATTGATGAAAATATCGTTCGGGGTCTTCTGTATGTTTGCGTGGTATCCAGTAAGTAGAGCTATCCGGCTCGAATTTTCGCACAAGGGGGTCTCTGCCGATAAGTTTGAAAACAAGGCCGACGGGGGTCAGGATTAAAAAGTAGAATGTCCCCATTAATACTATGCTGACCACAAAGCCGATGGGAAAGGCGGCCAGGGTCATCGCAAGATATATAATTTTGGCTGCTTTTGCGGAAATCAGGGTGATTATGAATATCAGCAGGCCCGCCAAAGCGACTCCGACAGCCCAGGTTGTGCCGGCTCCGATGACGAATTTGAGAATGAGTCCTGCTGTGCCGAGAAAGATAACGGCTATCAAGCCGAACTTTCGCAGCTCGGTTTTTTCTGGATTCCAGTTTATTTCAACTAACGACATTTCAAATCAATCCAATTTAAACTGCGACATATATTTATTTACGTCGTGCTGTTTTGCCTGGGGCTGTTCGCTTTTGAAAAGCAACTGATTTTGCATAACCAGCACGTCCATATCCGTCGCCATAAAGCAGTTATAAGCGTTTTGTGGCGTGCAGACAATAGGTTCGCCGCGGATATTGAAGCTGGTGTTGATAATCACGGAGCAGCCGGTTTTTTCTTTGAAACGGCTCATCAGCCGATGCAGACGCGGATGGCGCTGACCATCGACGGTCTGAATCCGGGCCGAATAATCGACGTGAGTAACGGCGGGCACGACGCTTCGTTTGACTTTTAATTTATCAAGGCCTTTCAGCGACTTACCAGAAGGATTATCCGGGAAGCGTTTGTCTTGTTTAACATCCGCGACCAGCAGCATATAGGAGCTGTCCTGGCTGGGGCGCATCTCGAAATACTCATCGACGTCTTCCCGCAGGACGCAGGGGGCGAAGGGCCTGAACGATTCGCGAAATTTTATTTTGAGGTTCATCGCCGACTGCATCTTCTCGCTGCGTGCGTCGCCGATTATGCTGCGGTTACCCAGCGCCCTGGGGCCGAATTCCATCCTGTCCTGGAACCAGCCGATAATTTTTCCCTCGTTAATCAAATCGGCGACTTTGCCGGTCAACAGCTCGAAATCGTCATAAGATTGGTATTTTGCCCCGGCTGAATCGAGAAATTGCCGAATCTGCTCATCGCTGTAAGCCGGTCCGAGTAACGAGCCGGATTGCAGGTCTGTCGGGAGCGTTTCTCGCTGATTTCCGAGAAGCTGGAACCATACAAGCATCGCAGCGCCGAGCGCCGCGCCAGCGTCGCCTGCGGCCGGCTGAATCCAGATATTTTCGAAGGGGCCTTCGCGCAATATCCTGCCGTTACCCACGCAGTTAAGCGCGACGCCGCCGGATAAAACCAGGTTTTTCATCCCGGTCTGTTTATGCACGTGTCTTGCGGCCCGCAGCATCACCTCTTCGCACACCTTCTGAATCGACGCGGCTATGTCCATTTCCCGCTGCGTTAATGGGCCTTCGGGTTTTCGCGCGGGGCCGCCGAAGAGCTTCTCGAATTTTTTGCCCGTCATTACCGTCTTGTGGCAATACGGGAAATACGACATATTGAGCCGGAATGAACCGTCGTCTTTTATATCTATCAATTCTTTAGTTATCAGGTCGTGGTATATCGGCTCGCCGTAAGGGGCAAGGCCCATAAGTTTATATTCGCCGGAGTTGACCTTGAAACCCGTGAAATACGTGAAAGCCGAATAAAGCAGACCCAGTGAGTGGGGGAATTTGATTTCATTAGTAAGCTCAATTTTATTTCCCCGGCCTGTGCCGAAAGCGGCGGTTGTCCATTCGCCCACGCCGTCGAGAGTCAGGATTGCCGCCTCATCGAAAGGCGAGGGGAAAAACGCGCTTGCCGCGTGCGATTCGTGATGTTCGGCGAAAAGATACCGGCCTTTGTATTTGTGATTCAGGCCTTATCCATTTCGCGGGGAAGGTGAAGTTTTTGCCGAAGCCAGCCGGGGATGCCGATTAAAAATTGCCCGAAACCGAGCGGGGCGTATGCGATATACGTTTCCAAAAGCCGCTCGAATTTCAGCAGGGGTTTTTCATAAAAAATGACATAATCGAGCTGTTCGGCCTCGATATTTGCCTCTCGCAGGCAATAATCCACGGAATTTACGGGGAAACGGTTATCGTGTTTTTTCCGCGTAAAGCGCTCCTCCTGCGCAGCGGCCACAATCCGGCCATCCTGCACCAGGGCTGCGGCGCTATCGTGATAAAACGCGGATATTCCTAAAATATTCATAAGTTCAATCTTTTGGACTTCACTTCGTTGCGTATTATACGTTATTTCGACCCTCTCAGGCACAGGGTTTAGCGATAAAGCACATATTATTCGACCTTGCGGGGTATCTATACTTCAACAAATCGATACCAAGTCAAAAATTTTTCGTTAACCCGGCCTGAAGGTGAGCCGATAGACAGGTATTGGTTAAAAGAACTTATTATTATACGCCTGAGGGTATTGAAAATGGGTATTCAGAACTGGTCGGAAAATATCGTTCTCGTAGATTTGCCAACCGAGCCGTTGATGAGCGA
>Ga0105104_10000633_pt1 | contig 27121 bp, 22 predicted proteins | sample PPLLaktember2015_3_FD_87034 | JGI IMG/M metagenome (GOLD analysis project Ga0105104, IMG submission 87034) | Freshwater sediment microbial communities from Prairie Pothole Lake near Jamestown, North Dakota, USA - PPLs Lake P7 Core (6) Depth... | ecosystem: Environmental > Aquatic > Freshwater >...
TGCACGACCACAGCTCCTCGTCCGACCAGGTATTAGGATCGCCGGCAGGCAGAATTTCCTGGCAATGGAGCTTGCACTGAAGTACTGTTACACCGCCTGCTCGTATTTTTTCCGGCGTCAAGCCGGCGCAAGGATTGTCCTGATATGTGCTTGCAGCCTGGGCTGGCTGAGCCGTTGAGCCAGTCAGAACCAACATGCCAAGGAAAATTCCCAGACCGAAAAGCAAAATTGATGTTCGTTGTTTCATATGGTTACCCCGCCTTTTTCCCGAACACCGGGAACAAACGCCCGGTCAGGAAGGAGAGCACAGCGCCCATGATCAGGCTGCCGCCGCAGGTGAGCCCGGCCAGCAATACGCCGGCCCCTGTATTGCCTCCCTGAGATCCGCCAAAGAGCGGGGTCAGTAGCACTGATAATAACCCGGCAACAACCCACGTTGCCAGGAAGGAAAAGCCGCAACCCAGTGCTTGTCCCGCGCAACAACCAATTGGGCGAGGGATGTTGAAATTCTTTTTTGTTGAATTTTGAGCGTTATTGGCATTTGTGGAACTCATAGCACACTCCGGATTCACTGGTCACTTTCAACCAGATTATACGTGGTAGTGTTGATATTGCCATCCAGCAGAATTGCAAAGTAAGCAGATGCTGAACTCATTTACACAGTAGTTTTGTTTTGCTCATGGAACGGGCGAAGCAGGTCTGCCGGAACGCGATCCGGATCTATGGCGGGTATGGCTACTCGAGCGAATACACCGTCGAACGGATTTATGGAATGCGCGCTTGATGACCATGGGCGAAGGAACCAGTGAGATCCAAAGACTGGTCATCGCGCGGCACGTGCTGAAAATGGAATAAGCGTCAGTCTCTGTCAGTTACTCGTAGACCCTGCGAGGAAAGCGAACTCAAGCAGTACTCGCAAGAAATAAGAACGGAACTATCACATAAAAACTGCACAAAGCAAAACATAAAAGCGTCCAATGGTTGAAGTGCTGTATCTAAATATTCAATACCCCGCAGAGCATTCTGCGGGGTATTGAATATGGGACTTATTGCTGAATTGGCATCAATCGTCGATCTTTACTACAAAAGCATCGGCATAGCCGCTTCCGCCAACGAATGGGAAGGAACCCGGCGTAGTTGGGAAATTGGAGGAGAAGGTATATCCAACAATATACGCGCCTCCCAATCCATCCACCACGACAGCGCTGCCATAATCCTCCGCGCTCCCACCCAAATAGGTGGAGTAAATTAATGAATTGCCCGTTGCATTGACTTTGACCACAAAGGCATCTGCACAGGGTGGTGTGCCGCAAGAGTCAGCACCCTTCACGGGTTGAATCGCAGCAGCTGTTGGAAAATTGGTGGATCTGGTATACCCAGTCACATACGCGCTGCCGTTATCATCTACTGTAATGTCTGCGCCCAGCTCCTCACCACTGCCTCCAAGGTAACTACTGTAGACCAGGGTATTGCTTCCGATATTAAGGTGGGTTACGTAAGCATCGTAACATGACGTGGTCCCACAGGTTCCACCGCCAAAGCTGGTGTCAAAGGCATTGGCTAATGGCAGGTTTGCAGAGCGTGTCCAACCCGTCAGATAGACTTGATTCGCACCATTCAACGCGATGCCGTATGCGTGATCGGATCCGGTGCCTCCAAAATAGGTGCTGTAAAGCAGGGAAGCAGTTCCGCTCAATGCAGGATTAAGCTTGGTCACGAAGATATCGGAATTATCGACCAGTGCCGGTTGATAGGCACCCAGGGTCGGGTAATTGGTGGATCGCGTAAAGCCCGTCACATAGACATGCCCATTAGTATCTAGGGCAATGCTCGTCCCTCGATCATAGTTGCTGCCGCCCAGGAAAGTACTGTAGAGAAGCGAACTCGCTCCCGCAGCAGCAGGATTGATCTTTGCGACAAAAGCATCTTCGCATGGCGCCCCATCACATGTTCCGCCTCCAAAGGTACTGTCGTAGGCATTGACTTTCGGGAATCCGGTGGAGCCCGTCCAGCCTGCCACATAGATCATGTCATCCGGACCTACCACGAGGCTGAGGCCCTCATCGTCCTTATTGCCACCCATATAGGTGCTATAACGCAGGGCACTGCCGTCAGCCAATAATTGAGCGACAAAGACATCGTCGCAGACATCGTCCGGGCAGGTTCCTCCGCCGTAAGTTGTATCGTAGGCGTTCACTCTCGGGAAGTTGCTTGACTCAGTTTCACCGACAATCGTGATCCTGCCCTGGCTGTCAAGAGCGATGTCCCAGGCATGCTCGCCCCCACTTCCACCAAGATAGGTGCTATAGAGCAGGGTATCGCCTGCAGGATTGAGCTTGGTCACAAAGACGTCGCCCAGAGGCTGGTTTGTCTGGAACGGAGTCACCGTCGGGAAATTCGTCGAATAAGTGACACCGGTTATGTAAATATTGCAATCCGCATCCAGAGTGATCGCCTCACCTTGATCTGTCGTCGTACCGCCCAGGTATGTACTGTACGAAAGGGTTGGGTCGATCACCAGAGGCAGAGTGGCGTCATACCCGTTGGGGAACACGAAACTTACTTTGTCATTTTTACCTGGTGCATATCGCACTGCAACCGCAACCCGCTTCCCATTCACTTCCTGCCAGGCGATGGGAGCCTGCTCAGTGAGTACCGCGCCGACATCTGCAGGTTCCGGCAGCCCGATCACCAGGTTGCCAGATTTATCTATATTCACACCACTGGCACCATTGTAGCGCCACCCAATCTCGGAGGGATCCGCGCCGGGGGCAACGTAGAACGTACTCTTAAGCTGTCCATCCGTACCTTCATAACGCAATTCAATACCAGGATAAAGTTCGCGGTAAGCGATCCCGGAATACGTCGGCAGATTGGACTGCCATTGCGCCGGAGTACTGCCTTTCAAAATATTCACCACACCGGGTAATTGTTCCAGAGCTGCTACTTCAGGATTCTTATTCGCACCCTGATAATGGATGCGCACGACATTGGCGGACTGAAGATCATAGCGAATCTGTTCCTCTGCGCCATGATTTTGAGCAGCCTTTACCGGGTTGGGCAAATTCAAGACGACTTCCCCAGGCGAGAAGAACAGGTTGCCGCCCAGACCCCGTGCCTGGAAACGCACCGCTTGATCCTGCTGGCCTACGTTCGGCACAAAGGAGAGAGGCAATGCCTGGAAATTCGTTCTATGGGAAGTAGTCAGGCTTGCAAATTTGGACCCTCCATTTTGAGAGAAGCTATAGGAGTTGCTCGGCGTACAGGCAAGAGGAGCTGGCTGCACAGTAATGGTTACGGACAGTGGCGTGCTTGATAGTTCCAGACTATCCCGGGCTGTAAAGATCACCACGTAGCTGCCAACCTGATCGATGGTTGGCGTCCATGAAAATGTTGCCGAGGCTGGGTTGGAAGGCGCCGGTACAGAAAAACTCGCTCCGGAAGGAAGCCCGATGGCATCGAGTGTGACGGCGTCAACTGCCTCCGTATCTGGATCCGAGGCTTGAATCGGAATTTGCAGAGTCTCGCCGACGCCAATGGTAAAGGCAGTGCCATCAGCGGGTGATGGTGGCGTATCGAATATTGGAGTACTCCACAATTGTACAGGACAGAATGCTGAAACACCGGTTCCGACAACATGGACAGATACAATCTGTGTTCCGGTAATCACATTGGTCGGGATGTTGGCGTCAAGAGCCGCGCTGCCGCTTGCATCGGTTGAGCCAGATGCTACAGTTTGACCGCCCAGATAAACATTGAACGAACGGTTTGCCAGCAGATTGCTGGCCGTAATATGAACGGTAGAACCCAGCAAGGCACCATCCGGAGTTACCTGGCAGGATGGATATGTTGGCGGAGCCAGATTGATCGGACCTTCCACGCTATCAACAGTATTGGTAGCCGGGTTTTTGGCAATCGCAGCCAGGCGTACGTTGGTGGCAATGGGTCCACGCAGATCGTTCGGGAGAATCAGTTGAATAATCTGTGCGACAGGTGTTGGAGTATTTCCACCGGTCTGCAATTCTGAGCCTGCATTACCAAGTTGCATATCAACAGAGGCCCGGATACGGGGATCGGAAAGCTGAACAAACTGGCCATTCTGATACTTCCATAGTGTTGGCGTGCCCTGAGCCACATTATTTACTACGTTCACCTGGACAAGTCCCACCAAATCCATCCCCTGCGTAGTATATGGAGCGCCAACGGCGCTGGGCGAGCCGCCGGTAGCTCCTTGGTTATCTAGATCCACCGCAAAGTAATAGCTCAACCCTGCTGCATTGCTGGGAAACAGATCGAACGTGGACACCGCAAGATGAGTTTCCGATTGATCAGAGCTCATCGCCAGTCCGGTTGTGTCGAGATCGACAAACCCTTGACCGGCCGGTGTATCCAAGATGGCATCCGCCCGTGTCCCGCCGCTGCGCGGAGGAGGCGCACTAGGAATAGCACCCAGGATCAACATTGCCTGAGTTCTCACAACATCTCTCTGGGCTGGCTCGATTTGATACGCGGCGGTTGAGCCACTCCCTCCATCGAGCATAATATTGTTATTGGGATCATTGACCACAATACCATCGGGATCTGCATCCGTCAAATGAACAAGTGTAAGAGCATGCGAGATTTCGTGTCCCAGCCACTTTTGACGGACATCCACAACTCCGGTAGCATTATTACTGGGTGCGGCAGGAGAGACAAAATAGCCGTTGTCAATGATGGTCGCGGCGCTGCCAAGTTGATGTCCGACATCTCTACGTTTATCAGGTGTCAGAGAATAGCCCCATATCTCATTGGACGCAGTCCCTGCCTCGACGAATCGATTCAGATTTATGGCAATCATACCCTGCGCATCAGGATCTGTTGCTTGCCATTCCAGACGACAGCGATTGATTGCTTTGCGACTATCCGTGCCGGTGTTTTCCGGGTAATCAAAATTGCCATTAGCACGCGGTCCTGCGAAGGTCGGATAACCGGCCTCGCGCGGCGCGGGGAAGAAAGTGATTTGAGCTTCTGGCCCGTAGATTCTGTGGCTTACATCGATCAAGCGCTGATCGAGTATTTCCTCCAGTGAATTATAGTTTGAATATTGGCCTGGAGTATCGACAGATGGGCTTCCGATTAACCCGCACCAGCGGATGGGGACCTTAACCAGATCTGCAGGCGGCCCCGGAAGATCCACAATGCGGATGAAGAAGTCCACTGCTACGCGGCTCTTCAAGTTACCTAAATTCCCGTTCGAGAAGAGCACTCTGTCTTCTATGACAATCTGCGTGGAATAAAGTGTGTTGTACCCATCCGGACCCAAGGTCGCGCCGCGGGTATCCCAGGTATATTCTCCAGTGTCGGGATTGATCGAAGCACCCGGTGGCATTGGAGACAGACCGATTCCTCCCATCTCTTCGGCGGTTGCCGGACGCCATAGTAAGTTGGCAGGCGCTTCCGGATCACCTGCATCGGGATCCACAGCAGCTACTCTAAATGTGCAGATCGACTCCCGTGGACAATCTACGATTGGCGGTAATAAACTAATCGGGCTGGCTCTGGTTGAAAAATCAATGATGGTTTCGTATCTGTATGATAGACCTGCATTGTTAATATGGGCATTCGGAAATACCAAAGCTTCCGTTCGGCAGCAGGAGGCACTCACAAGTGTGTAAGGGCCTGGGCCTGTATAGGTATGTGATATATATTCCTGGCTGTTAGATCCTGGTTGCAATGCCCGCGCCATCAACCAATTACCTGGTACGTTGACGGAAAACACTTTGAAATAAAGTATAGATGTAGAAGCACCATCACCGAAGTTATCTATTTTAGTTCCACCAATAAATTCGGAAACGATATCACCTACCTCCGGGAGACCGTCGGCGCCGCTACAGGGGACAGACGCTCCAGTCAGTGGGTTACTGCACGTAAAACCATTCCGCCGAAAGCCTCCAACAAACGTGATTCGAGCAGTGTTGGGTGGATCCTCTGTTTTGTACTCCCAGGTGATGTGCCCAAAGCGTCCATGCGAATGGCCCCCACTCGCCTTGACCGTTTGTACGCTGGGAAAATAGTTCGAGAAAAAAGCGGGAAGCGCCATCATTAACACAATGTTGCTGAGCATCCGCATTATTCTTGATATTCTTTGAAAATCGCTCTGCTTCATTTTGCCTCCTTTAAAGTCGAACAATAATTGTTGTGAATGGTGACCCTCTGCTGATATAAATAATCCTAGAGGAATCTTTGTCCCAGCCCTGTGCAATGGAAAATCAATAATTGGTTTCGTAGGAATGAGAAATAAAGGATAAATCTGTACTCTTTGGATCTCCTCCTTGCTGGGATGTCTGATAGAAAAGACCTGGATCGCTCCAGCCTATGACACTCCCCGATTGGAACTCATTCACGTACCTCGATCAAAAACTGATACGCTGCACTAATATTCCCAAACCATTCAGTATCTTGCCATGAAGCACTGAAGATTAAAACGTAGAATCCAGGCTCAAGGGTTACTCTTAACTCCTGTTCACGCAGCAAGGGAAGTTCTCTCAACTCCCTGATATCCCGCGAGATAGGAGGAGTACAAAGCGGACACTCGGTCCGCCATTCAGCGCGATCTTCAGTAACGAAGTCATCATACTGAAGACTGGGAGGAGGCGAAACCATCACTGCAGATAGAGTTAGTTTATCCGGAGCCTCATCCAATGGCAGATACAAATGCGCAGTAAAAGGAGCATCCCCGGTTAATGGCAAAGGACTAGTAGACAGTACCGAGGAATCCCCTTTTAACCTGGCCACTTGCGTCGTTTCGCCACGCTCGAGCCTGGCAAGAGGTATTATCGCATCCAGCAGATACATCTCATCAGTATGGGGATTGAAGAACCAAACAAAGTTCAGGGGAGTGGAAAGATGAAATCCAGTGTATCTGTCTATGTAATCCGAGTTAATGCGTAGCGGCCCTGCCTGCAGAGTAGTTAAATATTCCTTTGTATCAATGACCTCCACATCGGAATTGCCATCCGTTTGCTTGACTCTGAAGATTCTCACAACCACTACACCTTGAGCCGTATATTCGTCGCCAGAACCACGCAGAGCTCCAGCGTAAAGTTCATATCGCTCGCGTCCTTCTGCTGTGTCAAAATAATAGGCATTTCGGATCTCGTATCTTGAGCCGAGTACATCAGCCGGGACATTTAGATATGCACCGCCACCGGCAGGCGTGCTATTTGGAATGGGAGTAAGGGTGGACAGGTTTTCGAATGGTTGCGTTGGGGTAAGAGTGGGCAAACTTGTAAACGTTGGCAAAGCCGTCCGTGTCAAAGCAAGTTGTGTTTGAATCATATGTTCTGTCGCGACAATTGCATCTTCTGGCATCTCTGTGGAAATTAATGTAGGAGATTGAGCATCTGGAGACGGAGTAACATTCAAACGCGTTGAATCACACGCCCATAAAAAGGTAACGAGCATCAAAATGAAGCAGCAAAGGAACTTTTGCGTCTTCACTGATTTGTGTGCGAAACTTGAGTTATGTACACGCGCTATTACTTCTAATGTTGATGAGGTCTATCGTATTTTAGTATAACGATAACCCAACAAATTACAACTAGCTTAAACGCTAGTCTTTGTTACAGTTCTATTCTATCGAACGAAACAATTGTCAGACGATCATTCTTTTAGCCACCCGTTTTTGCAGGCACAATATACAGCTTCGGCGCGGTTCTTTACCCCCAGTTTGCTAATAATTCTGCTAATGTGAAATCGAACAGTGGTTTCTTCAATGCTGAGCTCTGACGCGATTTCGCGGTTCTTGCATCCGCGTGCTAAAAGTTTCAACACTTCAAGCTCACGCGCACTCAGGAATTCCTTTTTTGACTGCGTTGTACCCATTAACTATCTCCCACGCCCTAAAGGACTTGAATGGTTATGAAGCCGGTCGAATGCTGTCCATCGGTCCCATACCTAATAATTTCACTGTATTTTACATGCGCCAGGCTGCAAAGTGAGATGCAAAAACATGCCTGTTTATACGCGAAATGCCACAAAGGTCGGTACACGAATCAAAAATGCGACTGCGTTGACAGTCGCATTTTTGATTCTATTCATATGACTAACGTGTCAGCACGAGCACCATATCACTATTCGTGAGCGTCAGTGTGTTACCTTCGATCTTGAAGGTCGCCGTGTCCGTCAACACTTGATGGACAGAATCTTCCTGCGCCATGCGTGGGTCTTCGCATGCCATCAATGTGGAAACAATCTCACCGAAAGTAACTTGGTCACCTTCAACCGTGTAGGTACCGCCAAGTCCGTTACAGCCGGAGTTGCCAGTCACCGTTCCATCCTCATTAAAAGTAAGCCCGGCTTCCGCCTCTTCCACAGCCGGTGTGGGAGCATCCGCAGGACCGTATGCAGTCAGTTTCCAGGTGCCGGTCAGGGAGGCGGCAGGCTCCTGAGCCGTACAAGCTGAGATCACCAGGAAAATCACAAACAGTATGAGCAAATATTTTTTCACAGTTTATCTCCTTGCGTCTATTCATTTTAACGACGCACCAGAGGATAAAAAGTTCCTTCTTATTAAAATAGGCTAAGAAAAACCCCAAAGCTCTTTTCGGCTTTGGGGTTTGACACTTAGACGTTCGGTCCCGCTTCCACGACTTCGGGCGGAGTGTTATCGGTAAACTTGGCAAAGTTTTCCTTGAAGCGCATCGCCAGATCCCTGTAGCGCCTGTCATACTCTTTCTTGTCACCCCATGAGGAAGAGGGTGAAAGCACTTCCGCAGGCACATCCGGACATTCCATCGGTACTTCAAATCCGAAGATGGGGTCTTTCGTATATTTTACACCCTCAAGTTTCCCGCTCAGCGCGGCATTCAACAAAGCCCGCGTATGCCGAATGGAAATACGTTTGCCAATGCCATACGGTCCGCCCACCCAGCCGGTATTGACCAGCCAGCACTTGACTCCATAACGTTCAATCTTGTGCTTGAGCAGTTCCGCGTACTTGTAGGGATGATGGACCATGAAGGGACCGCCGAAGCAAGCCGAGAACGTGAGCTCCGGTTCTTTGCCCAAGCCGACTTCTGTTCCCCCCACCTTGGAGGTATATCCTGAAATGAACTGGTACAACGCCTGGTCCGGACTAAGCCGCGCGATCGGCGGCATGACCCCGTTCGCATCACAAGTCAGCAGGACAACGTTCTTCGGATGTCCCGCTTTCTTTTCGGGGACGGCGTTTGCGATAAATTCCAACGGGTAGGACGCGCGTGTGTTTTCCGTGATCGAGTCGTCCTCCAGGTCAATCAGACGGGTGACCGGGTCGAAGGGAACGTTCTCGAGGATCGTTCCAAAGCGTTTGGTGGTCGCGTAAATTTCCGGCTCGGCCGATTGCGAGAGCCCGATCACTTTGGCGTAGCAGCCGCCCTCGAAATTGAAAACGCCGTTGTCGCTCCAGCCATGCTCATCGTCCCCAATGAGACGACGGGTCGGGTCGGCAGAGAGAGTCGTTTTGCCGGTGCCGCTCAAACCAAAGAACAGTGCCACATCGTTATCATTTTCCGGATGGACATTCGCCGAACAGTGCATCGAAAGCACACCTTCGAGCGGCAACAGGTAATTCAACAATGTGAAGACTGATTTCTTCAACTCACCTGCGTATTCGGTGTTCCCGACAATGGCAAGTTTTTTCTCGAAATTCAGCACGATGAATGTTTCGCTGTTCGTGTTATCAATCGTCGGCGCCGCTTTGAATCCCGGCACTGCAACGATCGTAAACTCAGGCACAAATCGTTTGTATTCCTCCAGCGACTCTGGCAGGATGAACATATTGCGAATGAACATGCTATGCCAGGCATGTTCAGTGACGAAGCGCACAGGCAGCCGATAGTCTTCGTCCGCGCCTGCGTATACATCCTGCACGAAAACATCGCGGCCCTGTAAGTACCCCAATAAGCGATCGTACAACGCGCCGAACTTGTCAGGAGTAACCGGACGGTTGTACGTCCCCCACCAGATATTCCCTTCCGAATCCGAATGGCGCACGACGAACTTATCGTTTGCGGAGCGCGCCGTATGTTTGCCTGTATGGGCGATGAAGGGTCCGCCAATGGAAGTGATACCTTCGCCGCGAAAGACCGCTTCCTCATATAATGCTTCTGTTGGAAGATTCCAATAAGCCAGGCGTAAATTGCCGACGCTGTGATTGGATAAGTTGAAATCTGCCTTGCGGGTTTGTGCAACGGCTTCGGCAGGAGTTTTGATGTTGAGTAAGTTATTCATGGCTGTTCTTCCTACATCCAATCACGGATCATTTTCTTGTCGCCGACATAGATTTCATTCGGGCTGGTCGGGTCGAGCGCCCATTTGATGCGGGCGATCCCCTCAGTAACGTCTTTCACCGCTCCCGCGAACGAGATGCGGATATGCCCCTCCATGCCAAATTCCTTTCCAGGCACAACCACGACCATCGCCTTCTTGAGCAGGAATTTCGATACTTCCACCGAGTTGTTGCTAAAGGCACGGATATCAGGCAATGCATAGAACGTCCCCTTGGGCTCGATCAAACGGACCCCGTTGAAGGTGCGCATCTCCTGCATGACAATATCGCGATTATTCTGGATCTGCAGACGCAGCGCCTCGACCACAGACTGCAAGCCGTTCAGGGCACCCTCTGCGGCAGCCTGGGCAATCGGCGAAACGCAGGAGGTGGTCTGCCCAAGGACATTGCTCATCACACGTGTCAGGACACGCGGTGCGACAACCCAGCCGATGCGAAAGCCCGTCATGCCATAGAGCTTAGCCACCCCATTGACCACAATAATCGGGGAATTCTCGACATCCTTTTTGCCGAAATGGTAAGCCGGCACTGCCACGTTGCGATCAAATGTCAGCTTGTGATAGATATCGTCACAGATCATGAAGATGCCTTTTTTCTCGCACATCTTCACGATCTTCTCGATCAACTCAGGCGGGTAGACCGCCCCGGAAGGATTGTTCGGACTGTTGACGATGATGGCCCGCGTGGAGGAAGTGACTGCCCGTTCGATATCCTCGAAGCGCGGAGTGAACGTGCCGTCTTCCGGAGTGACGATGACCGGAATGCCCATGCACATCTTGATCATCTCGGGGTAGGAAACCCAGTAGGGCGCAATCACAATCACTTCATCCTGCGGGTTCAGGATGGAATAGAAAATATTGAAGAGGGATTGCTTTGCCCCGTTGGTGACACTTACATTTTCCGGAGCGACCAAACGGTCGTAGTTCTCCTCCGTATAACGGATGATCGCCTTTTTCATGGAGGGCAGTCCATCGGGCGGAGTGTATTTGACTTCCCCACTGGTCAACTTGGCGGCGGAGGCAAGGATCGCTGCGATGGGCGTCTTGTTCTTGGGCTCACCGATCCCCAAATTGATCACGGCTTCTCCACGCTCACGAAGAAGTCGCGCCTCCTCGTTCAGGGCAAAGGTGGGAGATTCGGCAATCTCACTGGCTAGTTTGCTTAACTTCATAGGTGCTCCATTGGCTTTCCGCTCCCTGCTTCGTCTATGTGGCGCCCACGCTAACGCGGGGCTTTACGAGATACCACTCTATTCAATGCGAAAAAGAGAGGGGATGATTCTGAGATGAAATTTACAAAATCTGGTCAGAGAAATATCTTTGACCAGATCGTTAACTAACCACTGGCAATCCAACGTACCGCACGCACAGTTGACAACTACACTGGAGATTGCACCCTTACTTCTAATGGTTCGATTTGTTTAGTCAAGCGTTAAATTCCGGCTATTATACACTAGATTGTTAAATTATTCACAAGTGATTTTTGCGGCATCCGGCTCCGGTGCCAGCGCCCAGACATACTCAAAATTCTGCATATAAAGCCTGGCAATCTCAGGGTTATCAATGATGATCACATTCTCATCATTGCTCTTTTCGGCATTGGTGGAATAATTCAACGAGCCGGTGATCACATAGCGTTCATCGACCACAATGACCTTACTGTGCATGAAACTGGAATTCCCATCCTGGCGAACCGGCACATGCGCGCAGAACAACGTGTCGAGTTCGGCAGCATCTGTGTCACTGCCCACTTTTTCGAATACGCCAGCCACGTCAACTCCGTTTTGAGAGCGCTTGATCATTGCCTCCGCCAGAGGATAATCGGTAAAACTAAAGGCAAGGAAACGGATGCTTTTTGTGGCGGAACTGACCAGGGGGATAATCGCCTGTTCGATGGCCGGGTCTTCGGAGGTAAAAACCACGGCAATTCCGGATTCATTTATCATCACCGCCTGGTTGCCCAACTGTGAAGTCGACGTTGGGCCAAATTCCCCATTCCACATCTCCTGGAATTCACGCTCATAGATGGCCGCCAATTCAGGCGACTGGATCACAATCGTATTATTATCCTGCTTGAAAATACCGTTTTCAGTGATGTTTGTCGAGCCGGTCCAGACGATTTGACCATCGAAGATCCAGAACTTGTTATGCATCAGTGCCGAACGGTCATCGGAACGGACCTCGATCCCGGCGTTCTGCAGCATGGCAAACTGACCACGGTCGGGTTCCTCATCCGCCTCCAGCCCGCTTTCATCATCGGTCACCCAGAGCACACCCACGCCGCGCTGTTTCGCCGCGATCAAGGCTTCTGCCACGGGCGTCAAATTGAATTCAAAGGAAGCGATGTGAATGCTGGATTGCGCGGCATTGATCTTCTCGATCAAACGCCCCTCAATGGAACTTTGCCAATCCTCAGGATCGTTCACATGGACGGGGTCAGTAAAATAGACTTCCCACCAGGCGCCACTCGCATTCACGACTGTGGGGATGCTCTGCACGGTTGGCACGGCAGTGGCAGAACCGAAAATCCCACCCGGATTTTTGCCTGTTGCCGAATAGTAGACACCAAGCACAAAAAGGAAAATTAGGATCAGTAATGTGGTGGTTGCGCTCGACTTTGAAACTCTGCGGCGTTTGGGCATTAATATCTCCTTGACGATCAGCCTTGCGAAGGCCTGCCCTGAGGGCAAAACGCAAAGGGTCTCTTCGCAAGGTTTTCTTAACTGGGTTCTTCAAGCAACTGTCTTAACTTTAATATCAACTGATGGGGAGTGTTCTTTCGATCGTCCACTTGATTCAACACGTCATCCATTTTTTCAGTGGAGGGCAAACGTGCATCCTCGCCAAAGATCACTCTGAAATGCCCGAGTAACTTTTCTCGCAATTGCATGCGGCTGGCCGGTTCGGCATACTTGCCGGCTGCCCAATTTCCGATCGAGCGCATGGATTGTCGAACCGCTTTCAAACGCGGCAGGATGGCAAGCTCTGCCGCGAAATCATCGAGATCCATGGTTTTACTTACGAGTGTCTTCGCGGTTGTGATTCCCCAATTGAGCATTTCGGTGGCAGCCTCCGTGTCGAGCATTTCCAGGAGAGCCTCATTGCCCATGATCTCTTCGACCGTATGTTGGATGCGAGTGTTAATGTCAGCCATGTTAAAAGTATAGCCGATTTATTCCTGCAAGGCGGCGAAATCTTTCGGGTTCCCCAGCGGGAGTCTGACAGTCGAGGGCTCGATCCGTCTGATCATTCCCAACAGGACCTCTCCACTCCCCGCTTCGACGTATGCCTGGACCCCGTCTGTCAGCATCAACTGCACTGACTCGGTCCAGCGCACGCGCGACTGCATCTGTGCCCGGATGTCCGCGCGTAGTTCCTCTGCAGTCAGCATGGGCCTGGCATGGACGTTTCCAATCACCGGGACATTCGGCGTTTCCATGGCACACGCCTCCACAGCCGCGTTCCATTCCTCCTGGATCGAAGCCATCAACGGAGAATGCGCGGCGATGCTCACCTGCAGAGGCAGGGCTCGTTTGGCCCCGGCAGCCTTCGCTCCAGCCATTGCCCGCTCCAACGCAGTTTTGTGACCGGAGATCACTACCTGTCCGGGACAATTGTCGTTTGCGACCTGAACGATCTCATCCGAGGTGCTTGCTTCTGCGCACACTTTGTCCAATGTGGGAATATCCACCCCGAGGATGGCAGCCATCCCGCCCGGGTTGAGTTCTCCGGCACGCTTCATCAACTCGCCACGCCTGCGGACGAGCCGCAGCCCATCGGAAAAGGGCAGCGCCCCGGAGGCGGTCAGAGCGGATAATTCGCCGAGAGAATGCCCGGCAACGGCAGCCGGCCTGAAGTCGGGGCTTTGGAGCGTAAACGTCCTCCACACGGCAACCGAATGGACGTACAACGCAGGCTGGGTATTGACCGTCTCGTTCAACGCCTCGGCCGGACCGTCCCACATCAACTGTGAAAGTGAAAAGCCCAGAATGGCATCCGCTTTCTCGAATGTCTCTTTGGCAGCCGGATACAGTTCAGCAAGCTCCCGGCCCATGCCAACAGCCTGAGAACCCTGGCCTGGAAATACGAATGCGGTGGTTTGTGGATGTAGCTTCATGTGTCTCCGTGGTTTTCCAAAATTGTAGGGGCAGGTCTGAGACCTGCCCTACCCTATTAAACACAAACGGGTCGTGTTCGTCACGACCCGCTTTGTAGGGTCCAGCTCCAGACCTACTCAGCCTTTTTCTTTTCCTTCTTGATTTCGACAACTTCGCGACCTTCATAAAATCCACAATTGGGACAGACAGTGTGTGGAAGGCGCATCGAGCCACAGTTGGAACAGGCGGTCAGGTTGATGGGCTGCAAGGCGTCGTGCGCGCGGCGCATATTGCGGCGACTCTTCGAGTGTTTGCGCTTTGGATGTGGGGGCATTCGACTTACTCCTTAATGACTGGTTGTATAGGCGGGCGTAAAACTCCTGCCCATACATTTTTCTTCTAATGAAGCGGGCAGATTATATCGGCAGGCTAGAGGTGCGTCAAGTATGCGAACGAAGCTCCTTCCACCGGAGCTGGCAGGCAATTAAAATGCTCGACGTCAGAGTGAGGGGGGCACCCTGACGTCGAGCATTCACATTATAGTTGAGTTCACCAGAGTGTCAAGAGTTTTTTGTGGAGCTAACTTTTTTGTAACGATGCTATAATGTTTTCCTAATATCAGCCATCTGACCTCCGCTTGTCAGGAATCAGATGGCAAGCAAGACGCACACACCTGAAATCAAACCCACAACAACACAATCGAAACCACGTCTTGATCCACAAAGGAAAGGAACGCCATGGAGATGAACAGGCGATCTGCCATTGCTGGGAAGGTGGTCATTGTTACCGGAGCCTCGTCAGGCATCGGGGAATCGACGGCGCGTGAGTTTGCCAGGGCGGGAGCAACCACAGTGCTGGCTGCGCGGCGCGTCGAACGACTGGAACGCTTACAGAAGGAGATCGAAGAGATGGGTGGGAGAGCCCTGGCTGTGCCCACGGATCTCACTGAGCTCGATCAAATCACCAACCTCGTCCAAACTACCCTGTCCGCATTTGGCCGGATCGATGTTCTGGCGAACATCGCAGGCTGGGCATTTTATGACTGGTTCGAGGAGTTATCTTCGGACGAATTGCGCCGTACCTATGAAGTCAATGTGATCGGCCTGGCAGAACTGACCCGCCAGGTCGTTCCCACCATGAAGGCGCAGCGCTCCGGCTTCATCCTGAATATGAGCTCTTACGTCAGCCGCATCTCGGTGCCGCCACTTACCGTCTATGCCAGTACGAAGTACGCGGTAGAAGGTCTCACGGATGGCCTGCGGCGCGCCCTGCTTCCCTGGGGCATCACAGTCATCCGCATCCACCCCAGTTCTGTCTCGGGCACAGAGTTTAATAAACGGGTCATGCGCGACGGCCGTGTGGAATATCAGCCCGTTCCCATCGGCCGGATCAGCCGCGAGCGGCTGGCACGCCACCTCGTTGGACTGATCGAGAAACCCCGGCGTGCCCTCTTCATCAGCCGTGTGTATGAAGTCCCTGTCCTGCTAAACAAACTCTTTCCCGAAATTGTGGACTGGGTGAGCGCGACCTGGGTGCGCCAAAAACGGAGGAGGGAGCTGCCTCCCCCGCAGGAAATAACGCCGGTGCATTACTCGCGCAGCTTTTTGCCCTGGTATCTTGCGGGTGGGCTTTTCACGCTTGCACTGGTCGCCAAACTCTGGCACAAGAGACGATAACCCCTAAGAAAGTGTCTGAAACGTCTTTCGCCAGTCAATTCGCCACAGATAAACACGGATAAACGCCGATCCTCTGGATGAGAAGCCACGTAAAAACGTTCGAAAAAATCCTTTTCATCCGTGGTTAAAACGGGTTTTCAGACAATCTCTAACCCTTTTTATCCCTCCGTAGTTAAGCGAGTGTCTGAAAACGTGTCAAAACAGGAGTGGTCCCGCAAACTTGTCGGATGACCTAATCACAACTATTTTTAGAAAGTGTCTGAAAAGTATTTCGCTGATCAATTCACCACAGATGAACACGGATAAACGCTGCTCTTTTGGATGAAAACCAAACGGAAAATGTCTGAAAAATCCTTTTCATCTGTGTTTATCCGTGGTTAAAACAAGTTTTCAGACAGTCACTTAGGGTCGCAGGATCGCCCTCCCCGCAGGGACAGGTCGTTTTGGATGAAATCGGGCGCGCTATAGGATGACTATAGGATGAGCGAAGGATGACTGTAGGATGACTGTAGGATGACTATAGGATGACTACCCGGCTGCCGGACCGCCAGGGCGGCTCGTTGTGCAGGTCAATGCAGATCAGCACAGCCATGATCGTCCTGGGGAATTGCACTGATCCTGATCGCCTGGTGGGTGCCGGATATCGTAAGCTTCCAATTCCTTTCCTTTTTTCTGCAGCGGCTAATAGTAAAATGTACTCATGCTCGTCGTTGATGCCCATCTCGACCTGGCGTGGAACGCCTTGCAGTGGAACCGGAACATCCAGCAATCGGTCTACACCATCCGCACGCGGGAAAGCAATCTCTCTGGCGCGGGGCGCGGACAAGGGACGGTTGCTCTGCCCGAAATGCGCAAAGGACGGGTCGCGCTTTGTTTCGCCACCCTGCTGGCACGCTCCACGGGGCATGCGATCCAGAACCTGGACTATTCATCGCCATACCAGGCGTATGCCGCCGCGCAGGGACAGCTCGCGTACTATCATGCGCTGAACGAGGCGGGCGAAGTCCGCCTGATCACGAACAGGCGGGATCTGGATGAACACGTCGGCGCATGGCAGCGCTGGGAAACGGATATCTCTCTTCCCCAGCCGGCAATCGGCATCGTGATAAGCATGGAGAGTGCGGACCCGATCCTTACGCCGGAGCAGCTGCCGGCCTGGAAAGAAGCGGGCGTCCGCATCATTGGGCCGGCGCATTACGGTCCCGGTCGCTATGCGGGCGGGACCTCCACCGAACTCGGATTGGGCTTTGAAGGAAAGCAGCTGCTGCGGAAGATGGATGAACTTGGCATCCTCCTGGATCTAACTCATTTTTCCGATGAAGCTTTCTGGGAAGCCATGGATGCGTTCAGCGGACCCGTGCTTGCCAGTCACACTACTTGCCGCGCCCTGGTCCCTCATCAGCGTCAGTTCGATGACAGACAAATCCGTGCGATCATCTCGCGCGAGGCAGTGATCGGCATTGCTCTCGATAACTGGATGCTGCGACCCGGCTGGACGCGCGGCGCGAGAGATAATGAGCGGGTCACGCTCGCCCATGTTGCGGATCACATGGACCACATTTGCCAGCTTGCCGGGAATAGCCGGCACGCCGCGATCGGGAGTGACCTGGATGGCGGCTTTGGAGGCGAGCAATCTCCGTCTGACCTCGATACGATCGCAGATCTGCAGCACATTCCGGAGATCCTCTCCAGGCGCGGCTACAGCGATGCAGATATTGCATCCATCGTGTACGACAATTGGCTCAGGCTGCTGCGCGAAGCGTGGAAATAACAACCCTATGATGGTCGAGCAGCCCTGAGCGTTGTTCTGAGCCTGTCGAAGTGCGCCTGTCGAAAGGCGTAACAGGACCACAGTTCAAGGCACTTCAATAACTGCTGGTCTCGATACGGCGGCGATGGTCCGGTGTCCAGCAGGAATATATTGAGACCCGCCGCCACTCGACCAACGGGTCTCGATACGGCGGACGAACACCGCCTATTCGACCAACGTACATATTAAGGAGAATTCATATGACCAAGCAGCAAATCAGTACAAAATTCGGTGCATCGCCGATTGGAGCTTACTCGCAAGGCATCCACGCCGGGGACTTCATCTTTGTCTCCGGGCAGGGATCGCTCGACCCTGCCACCGGGCAGCTCGTTCTCGGGACTATTGAAGAGCAAACCACACGCGTGCTGGAGAACATCAAGATCATCCTCGCCGCCGCGGGCGCGACCATGGCAGATGTGGTCAAGGTCAGCGCGCATCTCGGTGACGTGGAGCTTTTCGAGCGTTACAACAAGGTCTATGCCACATACTTCCCTGATCCCAAACCGGCGCGGACGACTGTGGGCAGCCAACTGCCCGCCAAAGGCATGCTCGTGGAGATCGATGCGATTGCCTATGTCGGAGAGAAATGATCCATGCACATCGCTGATCTGGAGACGCCTGTGCCCGTTGTAGACCTCGACCGCCTCGAAGCCAACATTGCACGCCTGCAGGCATATCTCGATGGACACAAGCTTGCCAATCGTCCACATATCAAGACGCACAAGATCCCTGCCATCGCCAGGCGGCAAATGGACGCCGGTGCAGTGGGCATCACCTGCCAAAAGGTCAGTGAAGCGGAGGTGATGGCAGAGGCAGGTCTGGAAGATATATTCATTCCGTACAACATTATCGGCGAAAGCAAGTTAAAGCGGCTCATGGCGCTTGCCGCGCGCCTCAGGCTGAGCGTGACCGCCGATTCCGCTTATACCGTACGCGGGCTATCAAATGCGGCAGGACAAGCTGGCTTGAGATTGACTGTGCTGGTCGAATGCGACACAGGCTTGCAGCGCTGCGGTGTCCAGTCTCCCCAGGATGCAGCTGAACTGGCGCGACTGATCGGCAGCCTGCCAGGCCTGCATTTCGGCGGCTTGATGGCGTTCCCCGCCAATGAGCACCTGGACGCGTTCGTGCGCGAGACCCGCTCATTGCTCAAAGATGACCGTTTGCCCATCGAGCGTGTCAGCGGCGGCGGAACCCCGGGCATGTGGCAGGCGCACACTCATCCTGAACTGACAGAGTATCGCGCAGGCATCTATGTCTACGGGGATCGCTTGTCGCTGCGCTCCGGCGCGGTGACGCTGGATACCTGCGCCCTGAAAATTCTCACGACCGTCGTCAGCCGCCCGACACCCGAACGCGGCATTCTGGATGCTGGCAGCAAAACGTTATCATACGACCTGCACGATCTGGATGGTTATGGATATATCTGTGAATATCCCGAGGCAAAGATCTATGCGCTCTCGGAAGAACACGGTCATGTGGATTTCTCGGCCTGTGCGCGCAAGCCGGAGATCGGTGAACGCCTCAGCATCATTCCCAATCACTGCTGCATGGTTACAAGTCTATTTGACGAAGTGATCGGCGCCCGCGGCGATCGGGTGGAAGTGACCTGGCAGGTCGCGGCGCGCAGCACCGTGAAATAAAGGAGACAGGCAACGATCGGGATGAGACCGTGAGTCTTGAACCGCGAAGTCCGCGAAGAGCGCCAAGGGGAAAAAGCCTTCAAAACTCTTTGCGGACTTCGCGCTCTTCTTGGTTAAGGTCTCCCGGCAGCAGAGGTATTTTAGGTTTCCAATCCCATAGTAAAATCAAGGTATGGAAGTTCAAATCGCGGTAGCGAAAATCAACAAATACGCAGTCTCGGAAAGCGGCGACACCCTGGAAGTGGTCGAACGCCCGAATGGAGGGGTTTCCGTTGTCCTGGCGGATGGACAGACCTCGGGGCGCGGCGCAAAAGCGGTTTCCCAAATGGTGGTCCGGCGGGTGATCGGTCTGCTGGCGGAAGGCGTGCGCGATGGAGCTGCCGCCCGTGCCGCCTCGGACGCGCTGTTCACAGAAAAGCAGGGCAAGGTCATCTGCACGCTCAACATCGCCTCCGTGGACCTGAGCAGTCAGACCATCGTCCTGACTCGCAACAACCCTGCGCCCATGTTTGTCTGCCGCGGCGAGCAAATGAACAGTATCGAAGAGGAAAGCATTCCCCTCGGCACATCCCGCAACGTCCGCCCGCTGATCACCGAATTTCCCATCGAACCGGGTCTGATCATTGTCCACTACACCGACGGGCTGGTGCATGCAGGCAAACGCCGCGGGCTGCCCATGGATGTCGGTGCGACCATTCGTTCGGTCGTCGAAGAGGAAGATCCGTCGCCGCAAATGCTCGCAGATACTCTTCTGGCGGAGGCTGTCCGTCTGGATGAAGACCGCCCGGTGGATGACATCAGCGTGGTGGTGGTCAAGGTCACCTCGCGCGTTGGGGATTCTGTGCGCCGCATGGCTGTCCGCCTGCCCATTGATGGGATTCGGAGATGAGCAAACCCGCTGTCCGGATACGACAATGGAAGGCAGGCTGGCGCGATACAGTCATCCTGCTCAAGGAATTTCAGTCGCCGCTGCTTCTTTTCGCCGTGGCAGTGGTCGGCGGAGGGACGATCTACGCTGCAATTGCGAGGGCTGTTGACCATCCGGTTCATAGCCTCGTGGAGGCGTTTTACATCGTCCTTACGGCTGCGTTCCTGCAACCTGTTGGTGAGTTTCCAAAATATTTCGGTCTGCAATTATTCTATTTTGTCATGCCCGTCATTGGCCTCGTCATCCTCGCACAGGGACTGGCCGACTTTGGTGGTCTACTCTTCAATCGGCGGGCACGCAGTAAGGAATGGGAAATGGCTGTCGCATCCACAATGAACAAACACATTGTCCTGATCGGGCTTGGTCATCTGGGTTACCGTGTTGCCCAAAAGCTGTATGAAATGGGTGAAGACATTGCCGTTGTCGAGATCAATCCCGGCACGCACACCACGGCTGCTGCGCGTGATATGGGCATCCCGGTCATCCAGGCAGATGCCCGGCATCCCGGGTCACTCGAATCCGCCAATATCAAGGATGCGCGCACGATCATCCTGGCCAGCCAGAACGATGCGATGAACCTGCAGATCGCGCTGAAGGCACGCTCGCTCAACCCGGACATCCAGGTGGTGATCCGTATTTTCGATGAGGATTTCGCTCACTCCCTGCAGGAACAGTTTGGATTCATCGCCCTGAGCGCCACGGAAATGGCAGCGCCGGTCTTTGCCGCGGCGGCCGCAGGTGCGGATGTCACGAATCCGATCTCGATCGAAGGTCAGCAGCTCAGCCTGGCACGCGTCGCCATTCATCCATCTTCGAGCCTGGTGAACAAAACAGTTGGCTATGTGGAAGACAATTATCACCTGAACATCATCCTGCTTCGCCATGACCACCAATCCGAGATGCACCCCACGGACACGAGTCCGCTGCATGCAGGCGACACACTGGCGGTCCTGGGCGGTCCCGAACAACTGAGCCGGTTGATGCAGGAGAATCAGTTTTCGGGTTTGTAGCCCGAAAACTGGCTTTGGCGAATTCGCCCTACCTATGGAGCCTCCAGGTAATCGACCTCTTATTGGTATCGTTGGGCCCTGCGGTTCAGGCAAATCCACTCTCCTTGCGGGACTCACAAAATATGGTTACGCCTGCCGTCACATCGCCCAAGAACATTCCTATGTGCCCGCCATGTGGCAGAAAATCACCAACCCCGATATTTTGATCTATCTGAATGCGTCCTTCCCTGTCAGCACAGCACGCCGCAAATTGAACTGGCAAAAAGAGGATCACGATGAACAACTGCGCCGCCTCCAGCATGCGCGCGAGCATGCAAATCTGCTGGTCGATACCGATCATCTGACTCCCGAACAAGTCCTGCAAAAAGTGTTGGACTACTTAAAGGAATTTGATCCATGAAAAGATTCTGCGTGTCTTTCCTAGCCCTCAGCCTGCTTTTCGTTTCCTGTTCCATTTTCCAGCCGACAGCGACTGCTACTCCCCCATCTGACAGCTTATTTGATACCCCCTGGGAGGATCGCTCGCCCTTCGAGGCCGGGCTGGTCCCCTCCGCGCAACCTGTTCTCCAGGAAATGCCGGATGCCAGTGTCTATCATCTCGAGTTCAACATCGAAGATGACATCTTTCACATTACAGGGACCGAGCAGGTCCGTTACACAAACGCAGAAGAAATTGCCCTGCAGGAAGTGCAGTTCCGCCTCTTTCCCAACATCCTGGGCGGCGAGATGACGGTTTCGAATGTGAAAGCCGAGGGGCAATCTGTCACCCCGGAGTATGAACTGCAAGACAGTCTCTTGATTGTGCCGCTGTCCAAGCCACTCGAGCCCGGTCAAAGTGTCGTTCTGAGCATGGATTTTGCCGTCACTGTCCCACAGGATGTTGAATTGAACTATGGGGTGCTCGCCTACTTTGAAGATGTGCTGACACTTGCCCATGCCTATCCCATGGTCGCGGTGTACGATGACGAAGGCTGGAATGCGGAGATCCCGCCTCAGAGCGGAGACGTGACCTATGCGGATGCAGCCTTCTTTCTGGTAAAGGTCAGTGCTCCGAAGGAGTTAACGCTGGTCACATCCGGGCAGAGGCTCAGCGCAGACGAAGCCGGACAGCTTCAGACGTTGAGCGTGGCGAGCGGTCCCGCACGCGATTTTTATCTGGTGGCGAGTCCTGATTATGCGGAAGTCTCCCAAATGTTCGGCGAAGTCACCATCCACAGTTATGCGCCAAAGGGATTCGAGAAAGGCGCGCAAACAGCCCTGGAAGTTGCTTCGCGCGCCATCGAAGATTTCAGCACCCGCTACGCTCCTTTTCCCTACGCGGAGTTTGACATTGTTGCCACCCCAACCCTTGCCCTTGGCATCGAATACCCGGGCATGATCGCGATCGCCAACCGCATCTATGATGTCGACCAGGAGTATCGCGGCACACCCGGGAGCGTGTACATGGAGTCGACCGTCGCGCACGAGGTGGGACATCAATGGTTCTACAACCTCGTCGGCGGCGACCAGCTCGACGACCCCTGGCTGGATGAATCACTGACCCAGTTTGCCACACTTCAATATTATGCCGATGAGTACGGCCCGGATGGTGAAGAAGGCTTCCGCAATTCGCTCGAAGGCCGTTGGGACAGCGTCGGCCGGGAGGACATCCCGATCGGTCTGCCGGTTGCCGAATATTCCGGGCAGGAGTATGGCGCCATCGTCTACGGACGCGGAGCGTTGTTCTTCGTCGCCCTGAAGCAAGAAATGGGCGCAGAGACATTCGACGCCTTTATCAAGGAATACGCCGAGACGCTTTCGTGGGAGATCGCCACACCTGAAATTTTGCAGTCGCTGGCAGAAAAACATTGCTCCTGTGATTTAGATCAAACATTCAAAGAATGGGTATATCCGTAGGATTTTCCTGCTCACGCTGCCGTCTCCGGCGGCAGTTTCCAGATACCACCAGCGCAGAGAGCAGTAAGCAGGGCAAATTGCACATGGCTGTCTCAAGGTCTTCGTGACCGTCAGTTTTATCCGCTAATTCACGCGAATTTACGCGAATTCTTAAACGATTTGTGGAGATTGGCGTGAATTCGCGGACTCATTTTCGACTTTGAGAAGACCATGGCCAATTGCAAATCTGTCCTATCCATGCCCTTTCAACAGGAGTATAATCATCGACGCGTGGCGCCAAAGCGCCACATTTTTATGGATGGAGATACCCAACGCATGATCCGAAACCTTTACACCCGTTTGGTTCTCATCGTCATTGTTGCTGCCCTCGCTATATGGGTAGACCTGACCGATCAGATCCAGATCTACAATCCCTTCAATGATGCCATTCTCGTCGAGCGCAACGTTGCTCCCCGCCTGGGGCTTGATCTGCAAGGCGGCTTGCAGGTGCTGCTCGAAGCCGACCTGCCTGCAGGCACCAGCATAGATGCAGAAGCCATGCAGACGGCGCGCGACATTGTCGAAAATCGTACCAATGCCCTCGGTGTCAGCGAAAATGTGATCCAGCTGGCTGGGGAACGCCGTATTGTTGGCGAGTTCCCCGGTGCTGAGGATGCAGACGCCAGTCTCGACATCATCCACCAGACCGGCTTGGTCGCGTGCGTCGATACGGGAGACCACTCACCCGAGGAAGGAACAGTCCTTCAAACCGACTTCGCCGCTGGTTCCGCCGATGGGACGCCACCTGCAACCACGCCGCCTCCGGGGACCGAAGCGCCAGCAACGGAGACACCAGCCGCCGAGACTCCCACCGCAGAGCCAACCGAGCCCCAAACGGTCTATCATACGATCATGACCGGGGAACATCTACGCAGCGTCAACGTGGGTTTGGATCCGTCGGGCCAACCAGCCATTGATTTCGCATTATCCGCAGAAGGTGCGACGATTTTTGAGCAGCATACCGCTGCGAACTCGGGCAAATACCTGGCGATCACATTGGATAAACGCGTGATCTCCGCCCCGGTCATCAAGGAACGCATCCCCGGCGGACAGGGTCAGATCAGTGGAAGTTTCACGGCAGAAACGGCAAACACCGTTGCGGTCCAGTTGCGTTATGGTTCCCTCCCCATTCCGCTGAAGGTTGTGGAGACCCGCATCATCGGCCCCACACTCGGCGAAGACTCGCTGCAAAAGAGTCTCATGGCAGGGTTGATCGGCATGATCATCGTGATCCTTTTCATGGGGATCTACTACCGCCTGCCGGGCATTGTTGCCGTTGTGGCTATTCTTTTCTACGGGGCAATTGCATTCGCCATTTTCAAGTACTTCCATTTCACGCTCACCCTGCCCGGGATCGCAGGCTTCCTGCTCAGCACCGGCGCAGCCCTGGATGCCAACATCCTGATCTTCGAACGTTTGAAGGAAGAGCTGCGGGGTGGACGGAACATCGTCCAGGCCGTCGATCAGGGCTGGACCCGAGCCTGGTCCTCCATCCGTGACTCGAACCTGGCTGCCATCATCACCTCCGGCATCCTCTACTGGTTTGGTTCCACCTTCGGCGCCACCATCGTGAAGGGCTTCTCGCTCACGCTGGCACTCGGTGTGCTCATTTCATTGTTCACTGCGATCTACGTGACGCGAACTCTGCTCACGATCGTCTTGAGAAACTTCAAGCCACAGAATCTGCAACTCTGGTTTGGCATTTAGGCAACGAGGAAAGAAAACATGATTGACATCCTCAGTAAACGCTACTGGTATTTTGCGATTTCGCTTGTGGTCATCGTATCGGGCCTCATTTTGCTTGCGGTGGGCGGACTGCCTCTTTCGATCGATTTCACCGGCGGCTCCCTGCTGGAAATTAAATTTGAAGGTGAGACACCACTGGCAAACGCAGAGATCGTTCAGCTGTATGAAAATGCCGGAATTGATGACGCCCAGGTACAAACTGTCGAGGGCGGAACATTATCGATCCGCTCATCCTTTCTCGACAACGAAACACGGGATGCGATCCTCAACGCAATGAAAACCGAGAGCGGCGGAGAAGTATCCGTGATCCGTTTTGACAGCGTGGGACCCAGCATCGGCGCGGCCGTCTCTTCACGCGCGGCGCTGGCCGTGGGCGTGGCGGCGCTGGCCGTGGTGATCTACATCACGTTCGCTTTTCGAAAGGTCCCAAATGCCTTTCGTTATGGCGTCTGTGCCATCATCGCCATGATCCATGATGTGGCATTGGTATTCAGCGTTGCCGGCTTCGGCGCGATGTTCTTCGACTGGCAGATCGATTCACTTTTCCTGACCGCATTACTGACTGTGATCGGTTTCTCGGTGCAGGATAAAGTTGTGGTGTTCGATCGCATCCGCGAGAACTCGAGTGTCCTGCGGCGTCTGGATTATGAAACCCTGGTCAACCATTCCATTGTGCAGACCCTGCAGCGCTCGATCAATACCCAGCTTATGACCGTGGAATTCCTGCTCCTGGCGCTCGCATTGTTCGGCGGGATCACACTGCAGGAATTTGCCGTGATCCTGCTGGTTGGGCTCTTCAGCGGTACCTACTCCTCCATTTTCATCGCGGCGCCGATCCTGGTGTTGTGGGAAAAACAGGAATGGAAGAACTGGTTCCGGCGCAGTGGTGCAACCGCTTAAGTTGACTTTCACCTGTTCGGACTGAAAACAAAAAACTCCCTTGCGGGAGTTTTTTTTATACACGCAGCACTGAGTTTTGCATGAACGCGCTGATATAACGACCGACCAATCGAATAAATGAAACCCGCCGGGCCACCAGTAAATCAGCAGGATATTCTGCTCGAAATTCCTTTAATTTCTCAAGTAATTCAACAATTTCATGGTTGTGATTAAGACGATACATTACACCAAACTCGCTTGTGACATGAGTTACATATCCAAGACGGGATTGGGAAGGGGAGGTTACAAAAAGTTTCCGTCCGGCCATAGACCAGACGGAAACAAACATATTTGCAGGGATGGCTGCTTCCGTTTCGAAGCGCTTCGAGCCACCCTCAGAGAATTAGCCGCCGAGTTCCACCGCGAACGCATCGTAATAGGTTCCGGCGCCGAAACCATCGATCAGAACGTGATCGAGCGGTTTCAGATTCGGCAGTTCGCGCAGGAAGGCGATCATGTTCGAAGCCGCGCTGACGTTCCCAAACTCACTCAACAACCACGGCATGGGCAGGACGATCCCCTCATTCTGCAGGTGTTTTTCCTTGAGTTTATTGATCTTGTAATTAGCGTGATGGACAATGGCAACAGCCAGCGACTTGCCAGCCAGTCCCATTTCGCCGAGCTTGGCTTGATAAGCAGCATAGACATCGCGTACCACCTGCACGCCCGTGCGCACAAATAACTTGACCATGCCCATGGGTCCCGCCATTGCAATGGACGAACCATCCTGTGGCTCGTGCATCAAACCGGCAATCCGGATATTATTCGTGAAGGGTTCCGTCACATCCACATTTGTACTGCCATCGGTCTTCTGCTTGGAATGCGGATAATACATTGCAACCTGCAGCACGCCTTCATCATCGAACACTTCGCGTGACCGGCCGGCCAGGAATTTCATGGTTTCGCCGGGGATCACACCCACCACGCCCGCGGCATTGCCAAACATCTGCAAGGCAATTGGATCGTGCGAGGACACGATAAAGCGGCTCAAGCCTTCAATGCCACCGACCAGTACTTTCTTTCCATAAA
>Ga0105104_10000634_pt1 | contig 27108 bp, 21 predicted proteins | sample PPLLaktember2015_3_FD_87034 | JGI IMG/M metagenome (GOLD analysis project Ga0105104, IMG submission 87034) | Freshwater sediment microbial communities from Prairie Pothole Lake near Jamestown, North Dakota, USA - PPLs Lake P7 Core (6) Depth... | ecosystem: Environmental > Aquatic > Freshwater >...
CGCTTTGCGGTAAAAAAAATAGTCAACACCTGAATCTTCTTTCACACCAAGCCTTTCCATCTCCCGCAAAACCAGCGTCATGGACAACATCCAGGGACGGAAAGATTGATACTGTTTAAAAGGATGATTTCGTAAGTTACAGAATTTTTCAACCTTGCTGTAAACATCCGGTGTCAGGTGTTCCTTGATGGTTGTCCCGTCATTATAAACGGCAATAGCCATGAGTTTCTCCAAATATTCCATTGTATTGAGATCACCAGGCGGCGCTTCAAAGATGATATGAGGAGATTGGATATAGGCTGTCTCAAACTCGGCAGGCAGGGGATAATCGGAAGACCGAAGCACATGGCAGGAACCGGCCAGATAGATGCTGGCCCTGGCTCCTTTTATAACCCAGACAGAGCTTTGCGCCTGTGCCGCTGCCGCCAACATAAATACGATGATCAATCCCAGAAACGCACTCCCGACATATCGTTGCATGATTCATCCTTCCATGAAATTTTTTTGAAGAAACGACGGCCGTCTCAATATCATTATTACGTTAAGATTCAAACGAAATTCAGCCTTGTAATTGTAGCATAATTCCCCGTTCCCAGAGATTTCATCCTTTTCCTCCTTGACAAATCCGGATATCGTTGTATTATACAACTATGGAAAAGAATGTTGGGAATCATGACCGGTTTATGAATCTGCTGGTAGGGCTTTACCAGGCAACACGCTGCTGCCGGCAGGATGCGGCTTTTTGTGAAGGGGTTACCTTTCAGCAGTTCATTATTCTGGATGCTCTGGCAAAAAACAAAGGGCTGAACATTTCTGATATGCACGGGATTCTTTCTGTGGAAAAAAGCACAACTACCCGTCTTATCAACCCTCTGATTCAAAAAGGTCTTGTAAAACGCGAAAAGTCCCGCCTCGATTCCAGGTCATTTGTGCTCACCCTGACGGAAGAAGGCGGACACATTCATCAAAACGTTCAGGGCTGTCTTGCAGATTTCTTGAACAACATTGAATCAAATCTGCCGACAGGCAAGAAAGATAATATTTTGCAGGCTGTACAGATATTTTTCAGCGCTGTCAAAAACGCTGCAGGTGGCTGCAATTGCTGTAAATAATATCGAGGCTGTAATATGGAAGAAAACAAAAAGAGTTTTGACGGGGGCGGTAAATTTGTATTTCCGGTCATTCAGGAACAGCCCGGTTGCGGTTGTGGCGGCAACGCAGCACCGGCTAACGCTTCCGCCATTCCCGGACTGGATCAGCCATTTGTCATGGGATCGATTGCAACACCGGCAGGTCCGTTACCCAAAGTATCATCGCAATTAACCCCCAAGGACCATTGGGGAACCATCAAGACCCGCTTAGGGGCGGGTCGGATGAATTATGCAATTGACCCCGGACTTTATGCTTTGGGTGATCCGGATAATCAATCGCCCGTACTGGTTACCGCCAATTATAAATTAAGTTTTGACTATCTGCGGCAGGAACTGGCGGGTATAAACGCCTGGATTCTTGTTCTGGACACCAGAGGAATCAACGTCTGGTGCGCGGCGGGAAAAGGAACATTTGGCACACAGGAACTCATTGACAGAATAGAGACGAGCGGCCTTAAAAATGTGGTCAGCCATCGAAAAATCATTCTTCCTCAATTGGGGGCACCCGGTGTAGCAGCACATCAAATCAAACAGTTCACCGGATTTAAGGTTCACTACGGCCCGGTCCGCTCAGTGGACTTGCCTGCTTATCTTGATGCCGGATTAAAGGCCACAAAAGAGATGAGAATCATAACCTTTCCTCTAAAAGAAAGGGTGGTATTGATTCCCATTGAGCTTATTGCCACGGCAAAACCTTTTATCCTGATTTCAATTGCTCTTATAATTCTGGCAGGTCTCCTGGGACCATCGGGATTTCAAACCGGTGTTTTCAACAACGGACTGTTTGCCGTCTCAGCGCTCTTTTTGGCCATCCTGGGCGGGACCGTGTTAAATCCTCTGCTGTTACCCTATCTTCCCGGTCGCGCTTTCTCCGTTAAGGGTCTCTTCGTTGGAGTGGTTATTGCTGTGGGGCTGATTTATCTGCGCGGGATGGATTTGCAAATCTGGACGGGAAAAATGGAGGCTTTGTCGTGGCTGCTGATGATTCCGGCCATATCGGCCTATCTGGCCATGAATTTTACCGGTGCTTCCACCTATACATCTCTTTCCGGTGTAAAAAAGGAAATGCGCTTCGCCCTGCCCCTGGAAATTGGAGCGGTGATCCTGGGGCTGGTCACATGGATAACATCATTCATAATTGCCTGGGAGTTATAATATGGGAAGCATGGTTTACCTGAAAAATGTAGCAACGCTTGGAATAGACACATCAAAATGCACCGGCTGCGGCATGTGCCTGGAGGTCTGCCCGCACAATGTATTTAAAATGAACGGGAAAGCCGCAATGATTGTTGATCGTGATGCCTGTATGGAATGCGGTGCCTGCAGCAAAAACTGTCCGGCGGGAGCTCTTCGGGTTCAATCCGGTGTCGGCTGCGCTGCCGCGGTCATTAACGGAATGCTGGGACGAAACGGCGGCGAATGCTGCTGCGGGCCTCAAACGGAGGGAGCCGGTTCTGTAAAAAGCGGCGGGGCATGCTGCTCTTGAGCACGGCAGGAAGCCTTAACAGATCCAGATAATCGATATCATTACCGTTCTTTTTAAAACTATTGACTTTGGCCGGACTTTCCTGTAGTAATAACACGGTCTTCTCAAAATGACCTCACTGCAATATGGATATCGGAATTTATCAATATTTATACGATTTTACCTTCCATAACAATCATTGGGGTTCTATGCGCCTTTCTAATCTCTTTCAGCAGAAAAAATCATTCCCGCCACCTCGGGGGTAAAGGAGGAAATATATCATGACCAACAGCAGTTCAACGGAAAGCAGGCTGCCGGTACTCGGTATCAACAGCCTGGGACGAATCGGCAAATTAACGCTATGGCACCATATCGGCAGAAAGTACTTCAAGGAAATCGTCGTAAACCAAGGGCGCGATGTGGGAGCGGGGATGGAGACCATTGCCCGGCTGATCGAGGCAGATGCCACATATGGATTGCTCCACCGGTTCCTTTATGGCTATAAAGCGCAACCCTGCATACAGATTACGGATGATAAAAAGGGGAAAATGCTTATCGACGGCATTCCGGTGACAATCCTGCGCGAGCAGAGAAACCCGCTCAATATCCCCTGGCGTCAACACGGTGTTGATATTGTCGTGGATTGCAGCGGCACATTCAAAGATCCAACGACTCCCGTGGACGACAAGAAAGGTTCCATCCGGGGTCACTTAAACGGAGGCGCCAAAGCGGTTGTCCATTCTGCGCCGTTCAAGATTAAAAACAAGGCCCTTTCAACTCCTGACGACACGACAACCCTGATTTACGGGATCAACCACACGGCATTCAATCCCAAAAAGCACCTGCTGATTTCAGCGGCGTCCTGCACCACGACGGGCCTCGCCCACATGGTTAAGCCACTTCTTGACAATGAGGACACCAGCAAAATTCTGACGGCGTCGATGTCCACGATCCATGCCGTCACCAACACCCAGAGCGTTCTGGACAAGCTGCCCAGGGCGGGCGAAAAGGATATCCGCAAGACGCGCAGCATTCTGAACAATATCATCCTTACCTCAACCGGAGCAGCAAAGGCCCTGATCGAGGTCATTCCCGAAGTTAAAAACATCGGTTTCATGGGCGATTCCATCCGGGTGCCAACCAACACCCTTTCACTCATCATCCTGAACGCGACGTTCCAGGCACGCCAGAACAAAGCGGGTGAAATGGCCAATATCGACACAAAAAAACTCAATGAAATATACCAGAAGACCGCTCAAAACAATCCGCTGGTGCGGTTCACGATGCAGCAGAATGTCTCGACCGATCTGATCGGTGAAGACGCGGCAGTCATTATTGAAGGCCAGTTCAATCACACAAGAACCGCCTTCATTCCGGTTGATCTTTCTCATGTCCCCGATCTGCCAGCGGATCTCCTCCAGAACATTGGAGAGAAAACCCTGAAGATGCCGGTGATCCACGCTAAAATTTTCGGTTGGTACGACAACGAATATGGAAGCTACACGAACCGGTTGGGTGATTTGACTGTTTACATCCACAAGAATATTCAGTAAGAAGCACAAGGATTATGCTACCCCCGTTTTTCATACACAAAGAGCGGGGGGATTTTTCCACAAACCGGGAAGCGCGACAGACATATTTAACAATGAGCACAAAGCCCTGTAAGTCATTGTTCAAAAACATGGCCGGATAGCGACCGGTACCAGACCAACGATTGGTGATAAAACATGTCAAAGGAACTGGAAAAAATTAAAATCGTTCCGAACAGGATCGATGAGCAGCTGGAAAAAGTGATCAGCGAAAATAAGCGGCTGCGGATCCAGTACGCTTCAGCCACTAAACAGGTTAATGAGCTCAATGAATTCATGCAGATCATGCTGAATATGTCCCCTTTCGGCATCTCCATCATCCAGAATGATAAATTAATTTTCACCAACAAAGCCTTTTCCGAGATTGTCGGATTTTCCCAGAAACAGCTTAGACATATGGCCCCCGAAGACATCGTGTTTCAAGCGGACCGGGAGCATGTCACTAAAAGTATCCAGGGAGCTTACACGGACCATGTACAGACGTTTTTCATGTTTCGCATCATGACGAAGGATGAAAAGATCAAATGGATTCTGGGTTCGGTCGCCCTCATTCACATGAATGAAAAGCAGGCCCTGCTGGGTAATTTTGTTGATCTGACCGAAGGAAGGGTCATGCAGCTGGCATACAACGACACACTTACCGGCCTGCCCAATAGAAAACTCATGATGGACCGTATGGAACAGGCCATCGTCGCAGCCAAAAGAAGAAACGAAAAACTGGCCCTGCTGTTTATGGATCTTGACGGCTTCAAAAACGTCAATGATAAGCACGGGCATGAAATTGGCGACAAACTGCTGATTGAAATAGCAGGCAAATTAAAAGAAGTCGTCCGGCGTGAAAATGATACCATTTCTCGATTCGGTGGAGATGAATTCCTGATTCTTTTGACGGACATTATCCACAGAGGTCACATTGAAAATATCATCCACCATCTTTTTGACAAATTCACTAAACCAATCGCCCTCACGGGAACAAACGTGACCAACCGCGTCTGTTTCAGCGTCGGAGTCGCTTTATATCCCGAACACGGCGAAGACTCCGACACATTGATCCGGCATGCCGACGAGGCCATGTACAGGATAAAGAAAACTCGCGGAAAAAACAGCTTTCTTTTTTTTGAACCATGACCAAAGGCAAAGCCTGCCTGAAAACACGCTACAGGGTAATCGAATAATACTTTTCCGTTTCCCTTTCATGCTTTCCCAGATAAAGGGCGCCGCTCCAGCCGTCAATGCAGATAAAATCTCCTGTTTTGATTGTTTGTCCTTCTATCGTTGCATAGCCTTCCGATTCGTAAACTTTCAGTTTCCCCAGGCCGACAACACCGACTTTGCTGAGCTGCGGAATCGTCACAGCGGCATGTGAAGTCGCACCGCCCTTTGCTGTCAGCAACCCCTCCACCTGCAGCAGGACGCCGACATCATCAGGGACCGTATCGGGACGCACCAGGATCAGAGATGTTTTCGGCTCCTTCTCACGGAACCGTTTAATGTCCTCTTCGGAATAAACGGCCTTGCCGCAAAGCGCGCCGCCACTCACACCAATCCCCGTACCCAGAAGGGACGACGCCAGCAGCGGGGTGTCTTTAAAACGCCTGAGGGTCTTGGTTTTCACCTGATCCATGTCACGGGTCTGCAGAATGAATAACTGCTCTTTTCGGGGACCTTCAAATGTAAATTCCATTTCCTGGTGATTGAAACCCTTTTCGTAAATGATGATTTCCGCGATTTTGACCAGTTCGGCATAAATATCCGGAAACGTAACTTCGAGGGAAATATTGGTATGCGGATGTTCGGTAATCCGCTGTTTTTCGGAGATGGGAAACGTTTCGACGAGGCCGGAAACGATGTCATCTCCCTGAACGCCAAAAATAAAATCGCCGTAAAGCGTTACGTCGGAGGACGTGCTTTTCGGGTCGCGGGTAAAAATAACACCGGAACCTGATTTTTCATGGAGATTGCCGAAAACCATCGCCTGCACGATTACAGCGGTTCCCCATTCATCGGACAAACGCATTTGATGGCGATAAATTTTAGCCTGCTCGGAATACCAGGAATCAAAAACCTGCAAAATAGCATGGCGCAGCTGCCGCATCGGATCATCCGCCAGCGGAATGCCGTTATCCTGAATGCCTTTTTTGTATGCCTGCGCGATTGTTTTCATCAAATCGGGCGAAAACTGAATTTTTCTTTCCACACCATGTTTCTGTTTGAAGCCGTCCATAATGGCATCAAAAAAGTCCCGGCTCAGCCCATGGAACATGCCCCAGGTCTGAAGGAAGCGGCGGTAGGAATCCCACGCCGCCCATTGAAAGTCTTTTCTTCCCCCGAGGCTTTCCGCGATGGATGCGTTGATTCCGACATTCAGGAAAGAGCGCATCATTCCCGGCAGAGAAACCGTGGCTCCGCTCCGAACGGATAAAAGCAGGGGATTGCTGCGGTCGCCGAACTTTCGGCCTGTTTTTCTTTCCAGATCGGAAATTTGTTTATTGATGCGGTCGGCCAGGTCGCGGAAAAGATACTTATAGCCGTAAACGGCATCATATCCCCGGAAGACTTCTGTGGTAATGATGAACCCCGGCGGCACCGGGAAGCCAAACGAAACCAGCTTTTTGAGAAAATAGCCTTTATTCCCCAGAAGAATCTGATTATCCATTTTTACGTTTTTGCCGTAAATGGAGGAGACCGCCAGTTCGGGATTGTAATCCATCAGCAGATTGAGAATTCTCTTGTTATCCTTGAATTTTTCCAGTTCCGCATTGAGTGTTTTAATGACCGCTTGAACAAAGTTGTCCAGCACCTGCAGGCCGAATGCGGACGAAATCATGCTGCGAATAAAACTCTCTGATTCTTGATAAACCAGTTCATCGCTCCGGAGCTGTTCGCTTTTTTCGCCGGCATCCTGCACAGGCGCCTTGATCTGACGGACGATTACCGGCAGATTGACGCTGTGGGCATCGATATAGTAATCGCGAAGCACATCCTGAATGCCCTTGGAAATGAACCGGAAAATATCCAGGTACTGCTCAGCGGAAAATTGTTTGACGGGCAGCGCGCTTGTGACATATTTAACCTTCGCCACCAGCCCTTCGGTGGAAATCCCCTCCAGCTCCAGCGCGGAGAGATAATGCCAGAGATAGGTGTGAATCCTGACAATCGTGCGCTTGGTGATGAACTTCAGGTTCAGGGATTGAATCAGCTCTTCAAACAGCATGCCGCCCAGGCTCTCCAAACGCAGGATGATTCCCATCGCGTCAAATTTTTCCTCGTGATAGGTCCCGTACATGGACGGAATGCCCGCGGCAATATGCCGTTTATGATAGATATTCTCGAAGGACTGGGTTTTCTTTTCCGAAAGCACTCTGGTTTTCAGCACGGCCAGGAATTTCAAGATCATGGTCAGGCTGCGGTAATAATTTTTCGTTTTCAGCGATTGCCTGAGCGATAGAATGTCCGGTCCGGCAAAAACATTGACGGCTTCCAGGTCCTTGAGCAAATCAAAATACTGAGGATAATATTTTTTATGGATCAACTGATAGATACGGATCATCAGTGACACGCGCTCGCGATCCACTTCCGATAGATCGCGGATTTGCTGAATCTCCCTGGCAATTTTTCCGTCATCCCATTCCAGGAAATTTCTCGGGTCATTGTCCACCTCCGGAAACAGCTGCACGAAGGCGTGATGCATGCCGTCAAAATATTCCCCGGAATTATTCACCCGGTCAAACACTTCATCCGGAATATGCCTGCGGATAAATTCTTTGTCACCGGAAAACCAGTAGCGAAAGATATGCTCGGTAAACTCGACCAGCAGGCTGTTGCTTTCGACATGGGATTGCTTTCTGAAAAAATCAATCAGGCGGTCGTTGCGGAAGGAAATTTCATCTACGCGGGTGGTGATGTCCCGTAATTCACCTTCCGCGCCGATTTCGCTGAAATACACGGGAAAGATACGTAAAAGCTGTTTGATCAGGTTGTAGGCCGGCGCGATATCCGTGTTGAGAAGCCTCGAAATATCCCGCTGGATCAAATCCGTGTCGCGAATAAAAATCCCGCCTATTTTCAGATTGACGATCAGGGCGGAAATCAATCTCTTCGTCCAGCGAGGTTTCATGGCAATAATTTCCAGCCATGCCCGGATGGTTCGAACATGTTCGGGATTGACCTGTACTTGCCATTCTGCTGTCGAACCCCGGATTTCCGGATATTCAAATCCATAGGCGATCAACTCGTCAATGAACGTCTCCACCAGCGGGTGATTATTCTGCGCGAAAACTTCCCTGGCCGTGGTGATAATGCAATCGATGCCTGCGCCGCGGAATTCATTTTGCGATGTGTTCTTTTTTAAAAACGTGAAAACCCTGCGGACAAAATCATCCAGTTTTTCTTTCTTTTCCTCCTGAAAAACCATTTTCAGGGAATAATTGATTTCCCGCATGGCGCTGACATGGATATCCTTGAGCCCCGGGACAGACATGACACCGAAAAGAAAATCCAGCTTCACCAGATGATGGCCCTGATACGCCCTGGATTTCTCCAGCTGGTCCGCCACATGCAGGTAGCCATCGATAATCTGAAAATAATCAGGCAGCGACAGAAACTCCCCGACGTGCGTACCGGCCTTCTCATCGTCACGTGGACGAAGCGCTTCAACTTCCATGATGAGTTCGCGGAAACGTTGATGGCTGAGCGGCTCCACCAGCTCAAGATAGGTTTTATCCCCGAACGTTGCGCCGGTACCGCGTTCCACGATGAGCCACAAGGCGGGATCGGGCTGGGTCAGCCAGAATGAATAGGTCGCCCTGAACATCTTATAGAGCAGCAGATCGAAAACCGGCGTGGAGAGATTGACTTTCTTTTCCGTAACGGCCCGGATGATTCTTTTCAGATAAGAGGAGCTTTTTTTAAACAGAATCGATTCCGTATCGGCAATTTCCATCAGAGAATTAATGAACCCCGGAAACAAAGACAGGTTTCTTTCAAGAAATTCATTGCTATGCATGATAATCGCGTCCGCGTAATCGAAAAGATAATGAATGGCACTGTCTTTTACATCATCAGACGCGGAGGATTTCAGGACCTCAAAATAAATCGTCAGCAGAATGGATAAAGCGGACAGGCCCTCCGGATGATTATTATAAATATAAAAATCACCAATAGAGATCGATTTGAGTTCTTTCAGGACGTAATCCCAGTTTACATAAGGATGATTGAGCTCCCTCAACATCTCGTGGGTTTTTTTCTGCAGGCCGTAGTGGTCCCGGACAATCTGCAAAAGCGGCGCGTATTGCGCGGGAATCTGGACATCCGTGGCCGTCCTTTCCAGATTGACCCTCAGCGCTGATGAAACCCATGGATTCGTCTTCTCGACGGGTTTTGGTTTTGTTGCCATATAAAACAATCCTTCACCAGAGAGATTAAACAGAATTTACGCCGAATTTCAAGGCCGTAATATCTGACGAAACGTTTGGCGAAGCCTAAAGGCGTACTTGAGAAAACTAACTTTTCTTTTTAGAATGATTTTCCAGCAGCACGATCATCAGGTGAATCATGCCGGCTACACAAAAAGATATGATGATCGTCAATCCGTAAGTCAATGACGATTCACGGCATCTGCCGTTACCCCGGTTTGCGCCTCCACAAAAAGCATTCACGTTTCACCATGGAGTTTCAGGAGATCAAAAAACGTGACAGCTGCACTCACCCTGGTCACGCCCAATCCCAGGGGGATCATGAGCAATGCCTCTGGATACCCCTTCTTGTCCATATAGATAAGCAAGAGACCCAACAGGATAAGACCGACCCTGGCGATGGCCATTTTTGGATCATGTGAAAGCGAATTCACTAAAGTTGTAACACCATGAAATATATTGGAAACTGCATCCCATGTCATTGATTATTCTCCTTATGATAGTAAGAATATAATGCGGAACTCCCGATTCGATAAAATCGACCGCTGATAGTATATTGTTTTTTATGAAGTCAAATGTTCTTTTTTTCAGTATAACTAGATTCACACGATAAACGTTTCCGCTTCTTCTTATTATGTTGACAAAAGAAACCCCTTGCCAATATAAAGTAACAAAGTGTGAAGTAATTACGTAACAATTGTTATATAATTCCTCTGCGAAAAAAGTTAAGAACAAAAAGGCCGGAATATAAATCCGGGAATCCAATGCCGGCGGCGGGCCTTGATGATTCCTCTCTTGCTGTTCGATTCCGGAAGGTATTGAAATCAGCAGCAAATCGATTACGTACACTGCGGGGCCAGCTGCGATGCTTTTATAATTGGCTGAATATCAGAAAGGATTGATGGATTGATGTCGTATCAGAGTGTAGCAGATGTTGAAACGAGGCTGACGAAGGCCGGATATATCCCTTCGCGGGAAATCGCCACTGTTGTATTCCTCGCGCAGGCGACGCAGAAACCTGTATTAATCGAAGGACCGGCGGGTGTCGGCAAGACGGAACTGGCCAAGGCGGTCGCCCGCAGTCTGGATCGAGAGCTGATTCGCCTGCAATGCTATGAAGGTCTGGACGAGGCCAAGGCGCTTTATGAATGGGAGTATGCCAAGCAGCTGCTCTATACCCAGATGGTTAAGGACAAAATCAACGATATCATCGGAACCACGGCAACCTTGACTGAGGCGGTGGATCACATTGCGGCGCAGGAAGACGCATTTTTTTCCGACCGGTTTATCCAGCCCCGCCCGCTTCTGCAGGCCATCAGTTCCGAAAAGCCGGTGGTGCTGCTGCTGGACGAAGTGGACAAATCCGACCCGGAATTTGAAGCCTTTCTGCTGGAGCTGCTTTCCGACTTTCAGGTTTCCATTCCTGAACTGGGAACGCGCAAAGCCATCAGGATTCCCTTCGTTCTTTTGACCTCCAATAACTATCGGGACATGAGCGACGCTCTCAAGCGCCGTTGCGTTCATCTGTATATTGATTATCCGGCACGTGATACGGAAATTGCCATTGTCCGGCTGAAAATCCCGGACATTGAAGAAAAACTCTGCGCAACGCTCGTGGATGCCATTCGCAAAATCCGCACACTCGATCTGAAAAAAAGCCCGAGCATTTCAGAAACCCTCGACTGGGCGCAATCGCTTCTGGCCCTGCAGATCCATGAACTGAGCCCTGAAGTTGTCTCCGAAACACTCAACGTCATTTGCAAATATCAGTCGGACCTGGAAAAAGTTCGCAAAAACATAGATCGGGTGGTTATCTGAAGGACCGGGGCCGGCCGGCGTCCCGCATCCCGCGGAAATCTTGTCGTGGTGATTTATGGTCAACCTTATTTCTCAATTTGTTTCCTGCTGCCGGGCGGCGGGTCTTCGAGTCTCCACCTCGGAAGTTCTCGACAGTCTCCGGCAGCTGCAGCTGATTGATCCGACCGACGAGCTGCAATTCCGGTCGCTGCTTCGCGCCAATTTCGCCAAGAGCCTGAGAGATCTGCAGCATTTTGACCGCCTCTATCATCTATTCTTTCACGAAATGCGCATCAATGTGGGCGACATGCGGCTGGCAGCCGATCAGACGGAGCAAATCCGGAAAGCGGCAGGCACTCTGATGGATCAGCCCCACGACAACCCTGTTTACGAAGCAGTGGTAGACTTCTTGGCCGGCAATCCCATGACGCTGCTCGCGGAAATGCGCCGCATTCACATGGAATCAGATGACCAGACAGCGCCCACCCGTTTTAACTTCGGGCCGCTGGCCAGCCGGTTTAATGTCCTGATGCAGATCAACACGGCGGCAACGGCTGCCTCTCTGCTCATCGAAGAAAACTACCTGAAAATGGATGCCTCCGCTCTGCAAAATCTGTCCTCTCATTTTGAAGAACGGCTGGATGCCGCCCGTTCCATCCTGATGTACGAACCTCGGCCCGGAGATACCGGTACACGGAAAGTGAAGACCTACGAGCAGCGGTTGAAGGATCTGGGAGAAAAAGCATTCTCATCCTTCACCCGCCAGGAGGTCGAAGAAATGCGGGAAGCCGTAGACAAGCTGGTGCGGAAGCTGAAAAACATCGTCAGCCGCCGCTATGCAGTGAGGGGCCGTGGAAATCTGGACGTCAAGAAAACCCTCAGGGCTTCCGCCAAATACAACGGCGTCCCCCTGGACATTAAATACCGCAGGAAAACCATGCGGAAAAGCCGGATTGTGACACTGTGCGATGTATCCGGCTCCGTCTGGGCGGCAGCCCGCTTCATGCTCAACCTCCTTTATTCCCTTCAGGATTGCTTTGACAAGGTAAACAGTTTTGTCTTCATCGACCAGTTGACGGATGTCACAGGCATCTTTGAGGAGCAGGAAATCGCCGAGGCAATCCGCATTGTCATGGAAGAAGCGGACGTTCATTATGAAGCGCCGACGGATTACGGAGAGACCTTTCGCCATTTTAAAAGAAACCACATGGAGCTGCTGACAAAGAAGACAACGCTCATCATCGTTGGCGACGGACGTTCCAACTACATGAATCCCGAAGATGCTATCCTGGGCGAAATGCGGGACCGCTGCCGGCGGGTCATCTGGCTCAACCCGGAACCGGAAAACCTGTGGGGCACAGGTGACAGTGAAATCAAGACCTACACCCATCATTGCCACGAAGTCCGTCCCTGCCGGAACGTCAACCAGCTGATCACCTTTATTGAGGAACTCATCTTGTAGTCAGGCCGTCGAAGGCCATTTCAAATAACGCGAGGCAATATGGACACGACCGAAGCAGAAATATTTAAAACCCCAAAAAACCCGGCGGGAGCATTTGCCGCCCAATACGTTGCAAGCCGTTTGGATCTGCAGACGGGTCAGGAATTTCCCATGGATATCTGGCAAAAGATGGGCAAGGCCGGCCTTTTTAAAATTGGCATCGCCCAAATGTACGGCGGCAACGGCGGCGGATACATCGATCTTTTGAAAGCGGGAGAGTCGTTCGTCAGAAACGGCTACAATCTCGGGCTGGCCTTATCCTGGCTCTACCAGCAGATCATTGCCCATTACATCATCAGGATTTTCGGAACACGCGAACAGCAAAGTCAGTATCTGATTGCCGCGGCTGCCGGGAAAATCACCCTGTCTTTTGCAGTATCCGAACCGGGTCGGGGGTCCCACCCGAAGCAGCTGGCGACCACGGCCCAAAAGCAAGGTAACCTTTATATTTTAAACGGAGAGAAAACCTATTTGACCAATGGCCCCATTGCGGGAATTTTTATTGTCATTGCCATAACGGACGACAAAACACCGCAAAAGCGTTTTACAGCCTTTATCATACCTCGCACGACAGAAGGCGTCACTGTCACACAGCCGATGGCAATGAATTTTCTAAAGCCTTCACCGCACGGCGGCATTAAACTGGAGAACTGCCGGATCGGGAAGAAATCTGTCCTGGGAAAGGAAGGAAATGCCTGGAGGGACATGGTCGTCCCCATGGGAGAAATAGAAGACGTTGTCATGATGGGGCCCGTGCTGGGAGGCGCAGCCGCGCAACTGTCCCTCCTGATCGCCGCCATCCGGGAGCATCCGTCTGAACCGGACATCATGCTGCACAGCGAACTGGGAGCCCTTCACGCCCTTTTACAGACAATGCGGATCATCGCCTATGAGGCGGCCAGCAGGCTGGATCGCAACAATGCCTCGCCCGTCCCGCTCATGATCACCTTTTCCAGAACTGCAACAGAATTTCACGAACGCATCACACAAATAACCGACCACCGGGAAATCACCGGATCTTACGAATACACTTACCTTCACAGGGATATCGAATCAATGGTGGCACTTAAGAAAGGCCTGATGCAGATCCGGCAGAAAAAAATCGGCAGCGCGCTCCTGAAAGCATAAGACCGGAGCATCTATTTCCCAAGTGTGTATTGATTCATCACGTTCAGGTTTTTGATCATGAACTGCCGCGCCATTTCCGCAGTTTCTTCCACCGACAAGTCCTTAAAAGCCGAATAGGGAATTTCTTCAAATATTTTTATATACAATTTTTGTACACCGGTAAAAATGATGGTGTGTTTGGGCAGCGCCTTGCACGTTCCGCTGATCACAATGGGCAGAATGGGCACTTTCTTTTTGTGCGCCAGCTGGAAGGCGCCGAGTTTAAAGGCCTTGATCTCGCCGTCCTGAGAACGGGTCCCTTCCGGGAACATAAAAACGGAACTTCCCTCATCCAGATGCACTTCACATGCCGTCAGCATTTTAGCGATGCTTTCCTTGTCGCCACGCTTCAGTTTAACATAACGATTCAGAACCATGTTCCAGCCGATGAGCGGAAATCTGAACATTTCAATTTTGGAAACCCATTTGAAGTGAAAAAAAAGGCGAAAGGCAATCAGGATATCCAGCTGAGACTGATGATTCGAAACCACCATATACGCAACATCTTTGCGAACATTTTCACGACCTTCAATGCGGACCTTCCAGGCGGGCAGCATCCAGGAATAAATCGAAGCCCAAAAGCAGGTAAACAGGTGGAGGAACCTCAGGCGGCGGTCAAAAGGATAGGTCACCAGACGGATCGTCAAAGCGATTAAATAAAGCGGAATCGACGTCAATGTCACGATAATAAAGAAGATATAAGTAACCAAACGTCCCATCATATCAAATCCTTCCCTTCATCCTTTTCATCAGAAGCCTGGCTCAGAAAGCCGATGAAGTATAAAAAAAGCTATTTGGGTGTCAATCATATTCATAAACACATCCTCATAAAAAAATCAATTTCTCAATAATTATACAACGGTTGCTGTACACAGCAAAATCTACCCTGTTTTTCGCATGAATATGCTTGACACCAGACAACTATCCAAATATAAATCTACCACCTGTTGCCCCGGTGTTTATCGAAGAAGCCATAACGGCGTTCTGCTCAATAGAACTGAGGGATAAATCCTTATCCACACGGAGGTGAAGGCTCTGATCGCGTCTGTTTGCACACCCAAATATGGTTGTCCGGCATAAGGCCAAACGCATGAGTATTTTATTTGAAACAGCACAAATAAAAAATTTAACCTTGCGCAACCGGTTTGTCCGGTCCGCCACCTATGACGGCATGTCGGATCTCACCGGTCAGGTAACCGAAAGCCAGCTGAAGCTGGTTTCCGATCTTGCCGAAGGCGGCGTCGGGCTGATTGTTTCCGGCATCATGTACGTTCATCCATCCGGTCAGATCTCATCTTTTATGAATTCAATTGCGGATGACAAATTGATTCCCGGTTTACAGAAACTCAGTGCAAAAGCCCATGAGCATGGCGCTAAAATTGCCGTTCAGCTTTATCACGGAGGCCGTGAAGCCCGTTTTGTTAAAACCAGAAAGCAACTGCCCATCGCTCCATCCGTCATTGCTGATGATCCTTACTATAAAGGAAGTTATCGCGAAATAACGGAAGGGGAAATCGAGGAAATTCTCGATGCGTTTGGTCAGGCAGCCCGCAGGGCCCTGGAGGCCGGTTTTGACGCTGTTCAGGTTCACGGTGCCCACGGGTATCTGTTCAGCCAATTTCTTTCACCCTTCACAAACAGAAGGTCCGACCGGTGGGGCGGATCCCTCTCAAACCGGCTGCGCCTGCATCGGGAAACGTACCGGAAAATCCGGAACACGGTTGGAGCAGATTACCCTGTTTTGATCAAGCTGGGCGCTGAAGACGGATTTGCGGGTGGTCTTACCCTGGCCGAAGGAATGCAATCCTCACAACTGCTGGCCGAAACCGGCTATGACGCGATTGAAATCAGTTCCGGCGTGCGTGGCGAAAAATATGAAGGAACGGAGTATAAAACAAAAATCAACAAACCGTCACGGGAAGGTTATTTTCGCCTCTGGGCACGGGAAATTAAAAAAAGTGCAAAGGTCCCTGTGATTGCCGTGGGCGGCCTGAAGACCATTGCCATGATGGAGGATATGATCCAGAACCGCGAAGCTGATTTTATTTCGCTGTGTCGCCCGTTGATTACAGAACCCGGGTTAATTCGAAAATGGGAACAGGATTCGAAGAAAAAGCCGCGCTGTGTCTATTGCAATAAATGCCTCGAAGAGCTGCATTACGGAATCCCGCTGCACTGCGTCACCTTTGACAAAAAAGCAACTGCGGCATCCCATGAGTAAACTTATTCCCGTAGACGTTACACGGAGCACCTCAGCCTATAATATTCGAGAGGATCTGTAGCCAAACATGGATCTCAAATCTGTAAAAACCATTGGCAGCGGACTTGCAAGACCGGAAGGCGTGATGGCACTTGATGACGGAAGCATTTACACAGCCGACGCCCGGGGACGATGCGCGCGCATTGAAGCAGACGGACGCACGACATTCTTCGGTAACCTGGAAGGCCTGCCCAATGGCATCTGCATTGATGAAGACGGCAACTGCATTGTCGCCAACATCGGCAACGGCGAAGTCCAATCTGTGTCGCGATCCGGAAACCATCGCGTGTTAATGAAGGAGGCCGACGGCAAAAAAATGTTCACCCCCAACTTTCCCTTCCTTGATTTTGCAGGCTGTCTCTGGGTATCGAACTCCACAGACAATCCCGATATCGATGCTTCACTTTCGTCACCTGTTTCTGACGGGTGCCTGATCGTGATCGCGCGTGATCAGGCACCACACATTGTTGCAAACGGTATATATTTTGCCAACGGCGTGGCAGTGGACGCAAAAGAGGATTACGTCTATGTGGCCGAAACCATGCAGCGGCGTGTCCTGCGCTACCAGATCAATCAGGATAACCGGCTGGGCAAGGCGGAGATCTTCGGTCCATCCTTCCTGGGCAAGCTGGGTTTCCCCGACGGCATCGCTTTTGACGAAGCAGGCAACCTGTGGATTGCCTTTCCCATTGCTAACGCCATTGGATTTATTGATCCACAAGGCAAACTGGAGATATATGTGGAAGACCCGCAGGGCATCGTGATTAACCGGCCTACCAATATCTGCTTTGGCGGAAAAGACCGACGTACCGCCTATATAGGCAGTCTGGGAGGAACAAATGTTCCCTTTTTTGAAGTGCCCCATCCGGGTATGCGGCTGGTGCACCAGAATAAATAGGCTGTTGGCTGTAGACTTTTAGACTAGTAGGATGTAGGCTGATGGCTCATTGTTGTAAGCTATCAGGTTAAAGGACAAAAATATTGAAAGGAGAAAAAAAGATGGAATACACAAACATTAATGTCTCAACGACAGACTTTGTGACAACGATTGTTTTGAATCGTCCGCCGATGAACTCCGTGAACCTTGGAATCCGGGAGGAACTTTTTAACGCCGTAAACGAAATCGAAACAAGCAGGGATACCCGCGCAGTCATCATCACGGGAGCAGGTGAAAAGGGTTTTTCCGCGGGCATGGATGTTTCCGATATCGCCAACATCACCAAGGGACCGGACGGCAATCAGATCATGAACGCGATTGCCGTTTCGACAAAGCCATTTATCGCGGCCATCAACGGCCACGCGCTCGGCGGCGGTTGTGAAACGGCGCTGGCCTGCCATTTCCGGTTGATGACAGACAATCCCAAAGCGCTTATCGGACTGCCGGAAGTCAATCTCGGGATCACCCCCGGTTGGGGCGGTATTCACCGGCTGCCCCGGGTTGTGGGAAAATCCAGGGCACTGGATATTATTCTTTTCAGCAAGAGATTATCCGCACAGGAAGCACTGGCGATCGGTCTTGTGGATAAAGTTGTCCCGGCGGCTGATTTGATGAAAGAAGCGGAAGCCTTCGCAACGACCCTCGCCAAACGTCCGCCCCTGGCTGTTGCCGCAGTGCTCAGCGGAATGAACGTGGGTCTGGAGAAAGGAATTGAAGAGGGGCTGCGTAAAGACAGTGAGTGGGCTCCTAAAATTATTTCCAGCAAGGATGCCATGGAAGGTATGACGGCATTCCTGGAAAAGCGCGCACCCGTCTTTAAAGGCGAGTGAAAGACTATACCCGTTCAATAATGAAAAGGCAGCACCGGTGTCGGTCGCTGCCTTTTTTAACTAGTCGGTGAATCGGCCTTATTTCGCCTTTTCTCCTTCAACTGTCCTGCCGATGCTATTTTTTGTTGAGCCATTTTATCTGAAACTCAATTTCTTCATTTCTCCCTTCACGTTCATGCTCCACGTTAAACACAGCGGAAGACGGCACCGATATTCTCTCCCCGGCAATCATGATTGCAAACCGTTTGCCGTTCTCCAGCGCGTCCGCCAGACGACGAAGTTTAGCAACAAATTCAGCAGTCGGGTATGTTTTTTCCAGATCTCTTGATTTCTTTTTCATAAATACCTCCTTTTGATCCTGCAATATCCTCAAATAAATATATGTGTCAAGTGCTTTGCCAGCCCCACATTGGACCGGAAACCATACCCGGATAAACATTTTCCGGGTATTTTTAAAAAACCGTCAACCATAACTATTCGAAATATCATCAGATATTAAAAGTGTTTATCAGGGAAGGGAATATTTTATGGATTTTGCCGAAAAAAATTGCTACAACACCCGTCGAGAAGTCCCGCAGTATTTCGTTTTTTTTATTTATAAAGTCATAACTAAATAAATTACAGGAGGAATAATCAGACAACTTTAATTACACAAAGGACAGCGGTACATTGTTTGCTTCATTCACATCGTCTTAACCAAACTTAGGAGGGAAGTTAAAATGGCTGGAGAAGTATATGCATCAAAACCGTGGTTGAAGTCTTACGACAAAGGTGTTCCCGAGAAAATCCAATACGAGGAAATATGCATGCCAGATATTCTGGACAGATCTGCTGCAAAATACCCCGATCGCATGGCGCTGAATTTTCAGGGCTTCACCCTGAACTACAAAGAATTGAAAGACATGGTGGACCGCTTTGCAACCTACCTAGCCGGCGCAGGCATCAAAAAGGGCGACGCAGTTGCCATCATTCTACCCAACGTAATTCCCTGTGTTGCAGCCTACTACGCCATCCATAGACTGGGTGCCATCGTGGTATTGAATAACCCGCTTTATTCCGACCGCGAACTCGAACACCAGCTCAACGATTCAGGATCAAAAATCATTGTCACGGTCGACCTTCTGGCCAACCGGATGATCGATTTGAGGCCCAAGACGCAAGTGAAGCAGATTATCCTCACGTCCATCGGGGACTATCTGCCGTTTCCGATCAATCTTCTGTTCCCGCTTGTCGGCAAGAAGAAAGGTCTGCTGCCGTCAAAGCCCATGAAACCGGCAAGCGACGTTTATAAATGGAAAGACTGCATTGCCAAATCAAAACCCAATCCGCCCAAGGCAAAACTGACATTTGACGACGTCGCCATGTACCAGTACACCGGCGGGACAACAGGCGTTTCCAAGGGGGTTATTCTGACTCACGGCAACATCAGCAAGCAGGTACAGCAGATCAGTGCCTGGTTCCCGAAGTTTCACGGTTCATACAACATCAATCTTGGCGCCCTGCCCTTCTTCAATGTATTCGGCATGTCCTGTGCGATGAACTTTTCTGTCTATCAGGCATGGGGAGACCTCCTTATCCCCAAACCGCAACCGGAACCCCTTCTGGATGCCATTAAAAAATTCAAACCAAATTTTGGAGCGCTGGTTCCGACCATGTTTATCGGCATGCTGAACCATCCGAAAATGAAAAACACGGATATGACGTGCTTTAAGGGTTTCTTCGCCGGCAGCGCTCCCCTTCCCGTGGAAGTAATCCACGATTTTGAAAAAACGGCGGGATCCGTCATCTGTGAAGGATTCGGCATGACGGAAACCTCTCCTGTAACCCATACCAATCCCTTCGAAGGCGTCCGTAAAATCGGCAGCATCGGTCTGCCCGTTTCAGATACCGAGTGCCGTATTGTTGATCTGGACAAGGGTGAAGTAGATATGCCCATCGGCGAACCGGGCGAAATGATTATCCGCGGTCCGCAGGTCACCAAGGGCTATCTGAATAAACCCGAGGAAACAGCCGGTCTCCTGCGCGACGGCTGGTGCTATACCGGCGACATCGCCACGATGGATCAGGACGGATATTTCTACATCGTTGACCGGAAGAAAGATATGATCATCACAGGCGGATATAATGTTTATCCGAGGGATGTCGATGAAGTTTACTACGAGCATCCAAAAGTCATGGAAGCCTGCTCTATCGGCATTCCCGATGCAAAGCGCGGCGAGAATATCAAGCTGTTTGTTGTTTTGAAGGAAGGCGAAACCGCGACGGCCGAAGAACTCATTGAATACGGCAAAACAAAACTGGCCGCCTACAAACTCCCGTCGGAAATTGAATTCCGTAAGGAATTGCCAAAATCGACGGTCGGCAAGATCCTGCGCAAGGAGCTGCGGACGGAAGAACTCGCCAAAAGGAAAAAATAGAACCTGACAGGCGCGTTAGAAATAAAGGCCGGTGAACTTGTTGATACAAGCACCGGCCTTTATGTTATTACATCCATGCAGGAAAATCCGAAGAGCTCGAAGACTGCAGGGATTCTATTTTACGGAGACTACCGGACAGGGCGATTCAAGAATAATATACTGGGCGTTTGATCCGAAAAAGAGCTTGCCGACTTTGGATTTTTTCTCAATACCAATAATAATTTCATCCATTTTATTGTCTTTCGCAAAGTCTACAATATCTTCTCCGGGTGTCAGCCCACGGACCAGAATATGCGTTTCACAAGCAATGCCCTCGGCCTTCATGGTTGTTTTGACATAGTCCAGCTGTTTTTCTATCTTATCCAGATCCGGCCGTTCTTTTTCTGATACACGTTCCATGGAGCTCGCAACATACAAGGTAGCATTAAACGCTTTAGCGTGCTTCCGGGCCACGTCCAGAACCGCTTTGTCAACATCCAGTCCACCAACATATGCGACTAATATTTTCATCATTTTCTCCTGCTTTCAGTCCTTAAAGTTGATTAAATGTACACTCCTTGAACCGCACCTTTTTTATTATAAAAAAACCCCGCTTTGATGTCAATTGGTTTATTATAGAGTGGTTTATCATAAACCCCTTTCGAATTGTCTTGACACGCATTCATCGGAATCCTATACTTTTTATGTCTATCAGAATATAATTTGACAGTGTTTCCTGAAAGGAATTTAAACTGATGAACATCGTTGTCTTGAACGGAAGTCCCAAAGGCGATCTGAGCATTACCCTCCAGTATATCCGTTACGCGGCAAAAAAAACCCCGCAGCATACGTTTCAGTATTTTCCGGTGGCTCAAAATATCCGGAAACTCGAAAAGGATGAGGCGGCCTTCAGCGAAGTCATGAACGCCGTGCAAAAAGCCGATATCGTATTATGGGCCTTTCCGCTCTATTTCCTGCTGGTATGTGCGCAATACAAACGCTTTATTGAATTGATTTTTGAAAAGAAGATGGAGGCGGTCTTTGCTGGAAAATACACCGCATCGATTTCCACGTCGGTTCATTTTTTCGATCACACGGCACACAACTACATTCACGGGATCTGTGATGATTTGCAGATGAATTACACGGGGGCTTATTCTGCGGCCATGTATGATCTCATGAAAAAACCGGAACGCGCTCGCTGGTTATCCTTTGTTGAACAAATATTTGACGCGGCAGCCCGCCAAATACCCACGGGACGCGCTTACCCGCCGCTTTCGGCACCGAATTTTATTTACGCGCCGGGTCCGGTTGAGGCAAACGTGGATGTCGCAGGCAAAAAGATTCTGATCATGAAAGACGGGCAGCAGCCAACAGGCAATATCGACGCTATTGTGCAGTCCCTGGCCGGCAACTTCCGCGGCGACGTTGAGATCGTCAACCTCATGGATATCGATATCAAGGGCGGTTGCCTGGGATGCTGCAAGTGCGGCATTAATAATATCTGTGATTATCAGGGCAAAGACGGTTACATCGATTTCTACAACAAAAAAGTGAAAAAGGCGGACGTTGTGGTTTACGCGGGTGCCATTCACGACCGCTATTTTTCAGCGAGGTGGAAGACTTTTTTTGATCGATCCTTCTACAACACCCATATGCCGACACTTATAGGCAAACAGATTGCCTTCTTAATTTCGGGCCCGCTGGGACAGCTCCCCAATTTACGCCAGATTCTGGAAGCTTACGCAGAATTTCAGGAGGCGAATCTTGCAGGTATTATTACGGATGAGTCACAGAATTCTACGCAGATTGATAGGCTTCTTACAGAGCTGGCGGGTGCGCTGGTGCGCCCTTCCGCACAGGGTTACACCCCACCCATGACATTTCTTGGCGTTGGCGGCGGAAAAATTTTCCGAGATGAAGTTTATGGCATGCTGCGTTTTGTTTTTCAGGCCGATCACCGCTACTATAAAAAGCACAAGTTTTACGATTTTCCGCAGAAGAATTACAAGGTCAGACGTATGAACGCCTTAATGATGATTATGACGAAGATTCCACCCGTAAGGAAAAAATTTCTAAAAATTATCAAAGAAGAAATGGTGAAGCCGATCAAATATATCGCAGAAAACAGATAATAACCATCAGGAGTGAGCATGACTGCGGAAGATGTCCTGCGACTCAGTGATCTTAATCTGGCGGCATATATCCGCGAAATGACCCGCTGGAACGCACCTGGAGAAATATTCGAACAGGACGATCTGTTGCTGACGAAAGGACCAGGCACGTCTCCTGTAACCAGTGTTGCCATTAGTCTTTACAACGGAGATGACCCTGCCGCAATTAATCGGTTTGACCGCATCCGGTCATTTTACAGAGAAAGAAAATCCTCCTTCAGCATCCACATCAGAAAACACGCGGACGCACTCCTGGAAGCCATCTGCCTGCGGGAAAAGATGATCCGGATATCCGACGCGCCGGGCATGATAACAGATCATCCATTGAAAGATATCACAGCACCTGAAAGTATTGAAATTCGTCACGTTATTAATGTGGACGGCGTGATGGATTTCGCGGCGGTCACCACACAGAGTTATCGAAGTCTGGGAATGCCCGTGCAGACCGGCCAACAGATATTCGCATCCCCGGAAAGGCTGCTGCAGCCCCACAACTATCTGGTTGTCGCCTATGATCAGGAACAACCCGTTTCTGCCGCCATGACCCTGTTTTCACATTCCATCGCCGGCATCTACTGGGTAGGTACGCTGGAGCATTACCGTGGAAGAGGCCTGGCCCATGCCTGTGTTTGCCAGGTTACTCACGAGGCCTTCCGGCGAGGCGCGCCGTTGGTTGTACTCCAGGCCAGCAAGTTCGGCGAACCGCTTTATAAGCGCATGGGATTCAAAGAATTCACAAAATATCCATGGTATATGTATTTTGAAAAATGACACGGAGAGCATCATAGCGTTATTGCGGGCACTTTTACCGATCAGGCATAGGGGCATTTCCGGTTATTCTTAATATAAGCACAATCCCTGCTGCACGGCTCTATATGCACCGTCACTTCACTGTCCGAAACAGCATTGAAAATATCCTGCTTTAGGGCGGAGGCAATCTGATGGGCCTGCTTGACGGAAATATGATCGGGCATAACCAGGTGTATGTCCACAAACTGTTTGCGACCGGCTGATCTGGTTCGTATATTTTTAAAATCGCAGTAGCGGTCATGGTGAAAGGCAAGTGCCTTGATGACATCCATCTGGCTGGTTTCGCCAATGGACGCGTCCAGAAGCTTCATATAGGCTTCCTTCAGAAGCCGCACGGATGGGACTGTAATCAACACGCTGACCAGCAATGTTGCCATAGGATCAACATATTGTGCCCATTTCAAAAATCCATAATGATGGAGAATCATAACCAGGGCAAAAGCCAGGGTAATGGATAAAGAGATATAGCCTTCCAGGCGGAAATGCAGCCCCTCGGCTTTGAGGGCTGGTGACGCATGCTTTTCTCCGAGTTTCATGATAAAGCGGGAGCCCCAGAAATTGATGATGACACCCATTAAACTGGTGCTCAAGCCGATGACAGGTGAATGCATTCCCTCACTGGGATGAACAAGACTAAGAATGGCCTGAACAGACATGGCTAGCGCCAGACCTATCAGCACAACGCCTTCTATCGCTTCGGTGACATTTTCAACCTTGCCGTAACCATAGTTATGAAGAAGGTCGGCCGGTTTATTCGACATTTTGATCGCATAATAAAGGATACCGGATACACACAACGCAATGGCCGATATTCCAAGATCAGCAGCGACGGCAAGCGAATTGACGATCAATAACGTAATCGCTTTAATAACAAAAAGGATTACATTACAAATAAGACTGACCTGGACGGCAACCATCATTCCATCATCGTTCTTCATGCGTTTTTCTTACACCGATTCCCCGATTTAGACAAATATAAATTGAACCCTTCACGATTGAAATGCCCGTTACCTGACCATCCCGTGTAAACCGGGAGGACGAGCCAGAAACGCCAGAACAATACTGACGAAAAGCAGCGCTGATGCGGCAGCAAAGGGAATCGTATAATTTCCCGTCCTGTCATAGAAAAACCCCGCCAGTATGGGACTTGCGGCACTCACCAGGGTCACCAACGGGGTTGTCCAGCCGACAATCCTGGAAAAGTGTTTACGGCCGAAGTAGGCTCCCATGACGTTGGGCAGAAGCACAATCATACCGCCAAACCCGATTCCGGTAAGAATAGAATAGAGATAAACAAAAAAGATTGTTCCAGCATTCAAGAGCGATACAATCCCCAGAGCCATGCATCCCAAAAAAACGGCTGCCAGGCTCCGACCATCAAACCGCATGCCTAGGATACCACTGATCAGCCTCCCCAAAATACTCATTCCCAGCATCAACCCCAGGGCCGTGGCCGACACCATGGGAGAATAATGCAAATCCCGCAGGTAGGCCACCTGATGCGTCGTCATCATGTTATGGACAAAAAGAACAGCGGAAAACAAAATCAAGAGCAGCCAGAGAACGACCGTTCGCATGCTGTCGCGAACTGTCCAGTCTGCAGACGTTGAATATACAAAACCCTTCCCGGAGCCTCGAAGGTTCTCGAAGGAACCACTCCTCGTCAGACCATCCGGCACCTGGCCTTCACTCTCAGGTGTATCGCGAATCAGAATTGCAGCCAGAACAACCGCCAGCAAAAGATGCACCGAAGACAGGCAGACCCATGCCCATCGCCAACCTAGACCGGAAATGAATGAAATAATCAGCGGCGGCAGAAGAAATCCTCCAACACCGCCTGAAGCAAAAAGCAATCCCAAAGCCAAAGATCTTTTCCTGATGAACCAGTGATTGATTACCGTCGTCATGGTTAAAAATTCGGAAAAGGCCAGGCCAAGCCCTCCCATCACACCAAAAAAAAGATAGACTTGCCAGATTTCCCGGACCTGAGACATGCCAAGCAGACCAAGCACCGCAAAGATATTCCCGAAAATAACATTTTTACGGGCGCCAAAGCGGGCAATCGTCCATCCAACTAATGGTCCAAGCAGTCCGCCGGTAATCAGAAATAGCGTGTAGGGGCCGGATAAAGCCGAACGGGGCCATCCGAAGGCTTCATTCATCGACGGGAGAAACACACCATAAGCGTAAGTTACATCACCGCAAATGCAGCCATACGCCAGCATTGCGCCCGCAAGCGTTGACCAGCCCGAAAATTCTTTTTTTTGGAAGGGGAATGAATTGTTCATGAATCACTATACAAGGTGCTGAAATTAATTTGAAGTATAAGAAGAACGGTTATTCCTGTCAATAAATTAAATCAAACATACTGATATTATTTCATTTATTTTATGTTTCAAACGGCAGGGAAAAGAGATAGAATTAAAAGATAATTTCCATCATTAAGACAGCATCTACGCAGGAAGGGTTAAAGATATGACAGGATCGGATGTTTTAGTTGTTGTACCACACGGTGGCGTTGTTATTCCGCCGGAGATCTCACTGGAAGATCTGACCGATGATTTTACCTCGCTTTTGAAAAACGTCGACTGGTTCACGCAGTGGCTCTATGATTTCCGCGATATTCTCGCCAACCGGCAGCTGGTGTTTCCGTACTGCAGCATCCTTCTGGACGTGAACCGGGACCCTGCGGACATCGACGAGTGCGTGCCGGTTAAGGATGTCTTCGGACGTCCAATCTACCGCAGCGCTTATGAACCGTCGGCTTCCATGCGGGCGGCCTGGTCGGACAAATATCTCAAACCCTTCCACCGCAGCATCGAAGAAAACATTTCCGCCGGCGCGGGCTTGATCTTTGACGGGCATTCCACGGTAACCGCCCGCGGTGTCGCCGACAACCAGATCGATCTGATGAATTTTCAGCACACGGGCCGCGATGAAAAGCCGCTTTACTATTGCCCCGACGTCATTGTGGAAACCTATGCCGCAGAGCTTCGTAAACAACTGCCTGATGTACATGTCACCGTGAATGCCTCGGAGTACGTCACGGTGCACGGTCATGTGTGCGCAGCGCATTCCGTCAACGCGATCAAAAGAATCGGGTCTCGCGCACCGGCGTTCATTCAGGAAACCAACGAACGCCTCTTTAAAAATGAAGACGGGACACCCAATGTCGGCCAGATCAACCGGCTGAGGCGTGCGTTTGCCGAATCGCTCTTTCAGACGATTCAGTCTCTTCAGGAGTCGCAGAAAGTGTCGATGATTGACCTGCACATCGGCAAACAGATCTATGATTACGACTGCGGCGTGCAGGCGCTCCAGACCGTGATGGCCTACTACGGCGTGGAGGTGGATCGCGATGAACTGGTGCAGGCACTGGGCACAACCGAGGAAGGGGGAACACCACCCCAGGCCATGATCGCGGCTGCGCAGAGCTACGGTTTCGAGGTAAAATCCGGCACACAATGGTCGCTAAACCAGGTCAAGCAGTACGTGGACACCGGAACGCCGGTGATCGTACTTTTGCAGGCCTGGGCGGAACGCTACATGACAATCGACGACTGGCGACGCGACTGGGACAACGGCCACTACGCAATTGTGATCGGACTTAATAAAGA
>Ga0105104_10000635_pt1 | contig 27095 bp, 18 predicted proteins | sample PPLLaktember2015_3_FD_87034 | JGI IMG/M metagenome (GOLD analysis project Ga0105104, IMG submission 87034) | Freshwater sediment microbial communities from Prairie Pothole Lake near Jamestown, North Dakota, USA - PPLs Lake P7 Core (6) Depth... | ecosystem: Environmental > Aquatic > Freshwater >...
GACGGTTAAAGTCACCGTATAAGTCCCGGCAGCGGAATAAGTATGACTGGGGTTCTTCACGGTAGAGGTCTGGTTGTCGCCGAAATTCCAGGCCCAACTGGAGATCGTACCGTCGGAATCGGTGCTGGTGTCGGTAAAGTTAGCGACTAAACCGCTGGTGGTAAACGTGAAATTGGCGGTGGGGGGTTGGTTGGCTGCGGTACCGATAAGGACAGTATAATCTTCGACTTCGCCCCATCCCTCACTGGCAGCACATACGGCACGATAACTTCCTTCCCTCATCGAAACACGCATGCCCAGTTTACGGTTTTTCAAAGCACTGGAGGGAACCGTGAAGGAACCGCTGACGCTTCCCTGCCCGGATTTTTCCAGGACCAATTCCCCGGAATCCCCGAGCACACCGTTCAGGTTATAATCGATCCATACCCTGGTATAACAGTTCCAGGTGGTACTGTCCATGGTGACGGTAATCGTATTGCTTTGACCTGAATTTAAATTAATGGTTTTTGCCATAAAATCGGTGTAGTTGCTTTTCCCGGAAGAATTGGAGAAAGTGCCGACCTGTACTTTGCTGATGGCAACAGGATTGGCATCGAAGCTGGATGAAGCGCAGTAGCTAAGTGGGATCACTACATCTTTGGTCACCGAAGCGGTTCCCCCTTCATTATCGGCAACACTCAACGTAACGGTGTAAGTACCCGGGTACTGGTACGTATGTGAGGGATTTTGAACAGTAGAAGTGGTCGAATCGCCGAAATTCCAGGACCACGCTGCTATTGTACCGTCGCTGTCGGTACTTTGATCCGTGAAATTAGCCGTAAAACCGCCGGAAGTGGTAAAAGAAAAATTGGCCGTGGGATTAAAATTGGGACCGGGCCATACGGCTGTAGTGCGGGAATCGGTGGCAGGACTGTCGGTGGTAACCGTCAATTTAACGTTAAACCAATTGCTGGAAGCATAAGTGTGGGAGGGGTTCTGTAAGGTAGAGGAGGTGCCGTCGCCGAAATCCCAATTCCAACCGGTAATGGTGCAGCGGTTAGCGGTACTTTTATCGGTGAAATCGATGGCCATATTGCCTTTTTTAACCCAGGAAAATTGGGCCACGACAGAAGGGGCGGACTGGAGGGCTTTATAGACATTCAGGCGACCGCCGGTGGCGCAATAGGTGGATATGGCTGAGACGGGGTCCACATAATCGAGAATCCTGGCTTTTCGCTGTGCCGGCGTATCGTTGGGGAATAACGCGGCCAGTAATCCGACAGTTCCCGTAACATGGGGCGTGGCCATGGAGGTACCGTCTAAATATTGATACTGATTTCCCGGCTTACAACTGTAAATGCTGACACCGGGTGCGCCTAAATCGACGGATACTTTCCCATAATTGGAACCCCAGCCGGGATTGGCCAATTGGTCGTTTTTATCGGTGGCCAATACGCCGATGATATAAGCGCTGGTAAAGGAAACGGGATAGCTGGGAGTTTTGTCGATATCTTGCTTATTGTTACCGGCAGAGCAGCAACTGAGAATACCCACTTTCCCGGCGGCTTCAATCGCATCGGAAAGAGCTTTATCATTGGTGCTTCCGTTCCAGGAGTTATTAACCGCCACGATGTTCTGGCCTTTGTTTTTCTGGGCGATCATATAGTTGTAACATTCGATGGCATCGGAGTTATCTCCATTTCCGCCGCTGTCGAGGAACTTTAAAGCCATTATTTTTACATTCCAGTTCACACCCGCCACACCCTTACCGTTGTTTCCACACGCTCCCATTGTCCCGGCAGTATGTGAGCCATGAAAGTTATCGTCGTAAGGGTCGCCGTTGTTTTTAATCGCATTGATACCATAGATATCGTCGACATAACCGTTTTTGTCGTCATCGACGCCGTTTCCCGCTATTTCATTCGGGTTGCGCCACATATTGGCATTTAAATCCTGGTGGTTATAATCCGCGCCTGTATCGACATCGGCGAGGATGACGCTCGACGATCCCGTGGACACATCCCATGCCTCCGGCGCATCGACGTCGATATCCGCACTGGTATTATGTAAGCCCCATAATTTGGAAAAATCCGGGTCATTCGGTGTGACCGATGTACTATACTTACAGTCGACATTAGCATAACGGATTTCGGGTAACTTGCTTAAATTTTCCGCCATCTCCATCATGGAGTATTCGCTGTTATTTTGGGTGGAAACGTCCTTGACCATAACGCCGTACCAACTGCCCATGACCTCGGAAATGGCATCGTATTCCCGGATGATTTTAAGGCCGTTTTCTTCGGCGATCCGGCGGGCGTCCTCAGCACTGTCCGCCTGTACGATCAACTTATTAGAGTTGTATCTGTGTTCGACAGGTTTGGAACCCCGGTCCGGGTCGGGTAGTATTTCTTTTTCGACCTGTTCGGGTATCCGTAGTTTTAGTTCCTGCCCGTGGTTATCGGCGTTAAAAACAACATCCAACGCGCCGGCGCCAAAGCCGATCGCGATCGACACCAACACCAAAAGAATTGTCCTGGTTAAAAACCTGGATAGTTTAATCATAATTAATCCTCCTTATAATATAGTGTGTTATTGTTGTGTAGTTTTTTACCTCGTTAAACAGAGGTATGCTATTGTGTCATTGAGTAAATGTGAAAAATGTTAAATGTGAAATTGAATTCAATCGCTTTGGCGCCAAAGCACCACAGCCGGTTAAATTTTATAATGGATGGGGGATCGATGCAAATCACCTAATTAGGTTTAGAGTTTTTTTTTATTTTTTTTTGGTAAACCTAATTAGTTTTACATTTTTTCTTTCTATACCTGGAGGGTGTCATCCCGATGAATTTCTTGAAATACTTATTAAAAGGCACTGTTGAGTTAAAACCGACCTGTAAGGCTATATTCATGAGGTTAAGCTCTTTATTGGCCGGGCCGGAAAGAATTTTTTGTGCCTCGGTGATGCGGTATTCACTGATAAAATCCCAGAAGGTTAGTTTCAATTGGAGGTTTAGGATTTGAGAGATAAAGTGCCGTTGAATGCCCGTGGTTTTCGACAGGGAGGCCAGGCTCAAATTGGGGTCGAGGTAGGGTTTTTGGGTTTCCATGAACTGGAGGAGGCGGTTCCGGTATTCGTCGATTTTTTCGGGGTTCACCTGGCACTTCATGTATTTGCGGCGTTCCTGGAGAACTGCATCCCGGAGTTTTTTACGGTGGACCAGGTAGGCCGACAATAATAGAGCCAACAGGCCGATCCCGTATCCGATATAGGCATAAACCGTCCGGGACCAGGGGGGTGAAACGATGAAGTAATATCCTGCGGGCGGCGTTTTATGGTGATAAATATTATGGGCTGAAACTTTAAAGCAGTATTTTCCTTCGGGTAAATTGGTATAGACCGTATTGGAGCTGGAAGACCAGGGGCTCCAATCCCGGTCGAAGCCTTCCAACCGGTATTGGAACCGGGTGAATTCGGCTTGTTCATAGTAGGGGGCCGCGTAGTGGAAGGACACCGAATTGGTTCGGTAAGGGATGTGGGGAGGTGCAGGGGGTGACAGGGGCAGAAGCGAACCGTCCGGGAGGTTTACCCCCCTGATCAGGACCTGGTAGTTAATATTAACCTTTTTTTTAACAGCCGGGTCGTAACGAAATAGGCCGTTATTGGTACATATCCAGGTAATGCCGTTATCTTCTTTCCAGACGCCCAGGACCTCTTCTTTGATTTTTCGAAAGGAGACGGTATCGCATGAATAGGTCCCGTTTCGATTCCGGGTCAGTCTACCCAACGCTTCCCGGGTAAAGAGCCATGCGTCCTCTTTTTCGGCATAGAAAGTCACGCTACTATGGGTAGTGCTTAGTTCAGGGCCCGGTATGATGGAGTTTTCAGGGGTAAACCGCACATTTACCGGGTCGAACCGGGAATTAGGGCGAACGTTGGCTTTATAAATTCCTTTTTCCGTGCTGACTATGATTTGATTATTGAAGAAATATGCCACATTCCAATCCATTCGGGGCAGCCCGTGATCCGTGCCGTAGATATATAGATTAAAATCCGTCATACCGGGGCCGCTGAATTTCAAATAGATTAGCCCATTATATTGGGTAGTGATCCATAAATCGCCTTTGGGGTCGGCGGTTATTTTCCGGATAGAACCCGTGATTTTTTCGAAGGGATTTTTATCGAGGGGAATGAGGGTTGTTTTTTTACCTCCTCCGGCTTTGTTTATCTTTTTGATTTCCAAAACCCGGATCCCGGATATGGTTCCGACAAAAATATGATGGGGGAATTTAGGGGATTGCCCGAAGCAATACATCGAATCTTTAAAATCAGGCGGTTGATCCGATATTTCGTCTGCCCGTTTTATTCCGTCGTTCCCTCCCACCCACAAAGCATCCCCGGTTGAAACAAAGTCCCAACAGCTCATTTTGATATTATTAACCGGTAAGAATCGATATCGATACCCGTTTTTAACTGGATCCGACGGATCCCGGTGCAAGTAATATAAACCGGCAAAGGTTCCGACATACAACCGGCTTTTGTGCCGGGTAATACAGGTGACGATCTCTTCCAAACCGTTCAACCCGTTAAATTGGCTCACACCGTCGTTTAATTCGATATAGGCAATACCATAATTTAAAGTGGCCCATAGGTTTTGTTGGGAGTCCCGGTAAAGATAAGTGACAAAATCCCGGTGCAAACCCTGTTTTTTATCGATCACCCGGACCAATTTGCCGTTCCGGTCCATGATGATAATCCCGCCCAGGAGAGTAGCAAAAGCAAATCGATCCGGCGGTAAGGTTTCGTAAGAGTAGAGTTTATTTGAAAGAAGATATGCATCGATTTCCGTGGGGAAAGGGCGGAGGGTCTGGGGGGAGAATAGGGCATTGTCAAAGTCGGGTTTGAACCGGCCCTGTTTATCGAGGCATTGTGAAAGGTCGTAGATAAAAAAGCCCTTTTGTTCTGTGGCGATTAATAGTTCGGAGCCGGAGTAGGGCATAATGAAAGAAAACCCGGCCCCTTTTAGCCGTTGGGAATGGGGGAGCAGCAGCGGTTTATTTTTTTTTAACACATAGATGCCGTCGTGGTAAAAGAGGTATTCGTCTTTGATAATAAAAGCCTGTGGGGCAGAAGAGATAGGCAGGATTTCCAATTTACCGTCGAGATATTTAAATATCTTGGACCGGGTTTTAAAGTAGATCCCGTGGTTGGTGGCGCAGGTACTCCACACGTCGTAGAAGGGTTTTTCTTTTGCCGGCACCAAGGGGTCAGAGATGGAAACATATTTCATCTGTCCGTCCGGGCCCGGTGAGAGGGTGCCGAATTGGTCTACGGCGCCGACGTATAGGGTTCCCTGTCGATCGACGGCCAGGGATCTAACTAATGAGTTATTAGAGGTTTTAATGAGTCGCCAATGTTTCCCGTCGAATTCCAGTACCCCGTAGCCATTCCCGAAATACATGACACCATTACGGCCCTGGGTGCTCCACCAATTCTGGAAATGGGCGCCATATTCTTTTGGGTTGTACTGCCGGATAAACAGGTTCCCTTCTTCCAGGGGAGAATTTTGTTTGTCGTTTGCCTGCCGGGTTTGAATCCCATCGTTTTGACCGAAAATTAGGTTGAATAGAAGGGAGAAAAGAACAACCCATAACAGCGGCAGATAAATGGAAATCCGCGGATTAATATGTTTATGGGGGATTAACCTTTTATACGTTTTTAAAAAAGCTACAGGGCATTTCGGATTATCGGGATTCATTATCATTAAATATATATAATTTTATCTTGCTTGTCAATCTATCAACCGCAATTCCAATTTTGGAAATCTCTCAACTTCAATTTTTTTTGACTGTCCCCTTTTTCCCTTTTTATCCCCCACGTAGTGGGTTTTTTTGACTGTCCCCTTTTTATCCCGCAGCGGCTGACAATTAAGGAAGCCGCAGGATGGCACAACGTGCCATAATAACCCCCCACGTAGTGAAGTTTTTTGACTGTCCCCTTTTTATCCCCACGTAGTGAAGTTTTTTGACTGTCCCCTTTTTATCCCGCATCGGCTGACAATTAAGGAAGCCGCAGGATGGCACAACGTGCCATAATAACCCCCCACGTAGTGGGTTTTTTTGACTGTCCCCTTTTTATCCCGTAGCGGCTGACAATTAAGGAAGCCGCAGGATGGCACAACGTGCCATAATATCCCCCTACGTAGTGGGGTTTTTTTGACTGTCCCCTTTTTATCCCGCAGCGGCTGACAATTAAGGAAGCCGCAGGATGGCACACCGTGCCATAATAACCCCCCACGTAGTGGGGTTTCTTGCGAATTTTTATCGAACGGGAGAGTATATATTATTTCGTCCGCTGATTAACACGGATTAAGAATGTAGAGACTTAAGATTTTATGTCTCTGTTATGTAGGGGCAGATTCCAAATCCGCCCCCTTATAGGCCATAGAGAGGAATGTGTTTCAAAACGAAACATTACTGGAAACAGACTTTATTAAACAAAAATATCGGAGTTGAAGTAATTTTTGAAATTTGTAGTGTTTCAAATCGATGCAATCCTCTTTCGACTCTCGCAAAAGTATCCCAGGATAACAGATCCACACGAGACCATTATAATTAACCCGACTTTAAAATAACTTACCCCACTTTGAAATGTCACGAAACGAGACATTATTTTTTCAAACATTATAAGCATTGGTATCGATTAAAGACTGGAAACAAGGTATAACCGCATTTTTTTTTAATGGCATCGAAGTTGCATCTTCCAAAACGTTCATTTACACATTCATAAAACGAGGTAGATAAAATGATTATAAACTTTGAAGACGTATTGTTTGGGATAAAGGCCGCGAACGGTGAGAAAAATCCAGCCAAACCGGGAACGCGGGATCATCCTGAATCGATAATCGATGCGGTTAAGAAACCGGTATCCGCAAAGAAGAAAATCGATGATAAAAACCGAAAGAGCAAAAAGATAAAAAGGGATTAGAAATGATGCCCCCAATAATTACCTATGAACAAAAAAAACAATCGCATAAAAATATCCAAAAGGAGGATAATTTAAAATGAGACAATCTTTTTTTAAAGGTAAGAATCTGGTGAGTTTAACACGTGTGTTACTTGCTGTAATGATGATTTTTACAGCATCGTTTTTAAGTTTGACGGCTAATGCTGCCGAAAAGTCTGTGCCGATTGAAACCAGCGCTAAACTGGTCTATAAAGCAGGCTTGAATTATGTATACCAATGGCAGTTGGATTTCACTAGCCGCTCTCACACCCGGTCAACAGATGAAAAAACGAGTGAACCGGTTTATAATACTGTTGAAAATAAAGCGAAGCTGAGTGCAACCGCACGGATTATCCCGGTAGAAGTTTCAACTTCCGGGGAAAATGTGCTGGCTCTGATCGTCGAAGACCCCACGTTCATTCGCATCGATGAAGATAATAAAGAAATAGAAGAAATCAGCTCGGAACTGATTGCAGAATTAAAAAGACCAGTATTCTTTAAGCAATTAGCAGACGGACGAGTAACAGGGTTTTATGCACACCCGGACGAAGACCCATCGGCAACCAATATCAAAAGAGGTATTATTTCGGCTCTCCATACAGTTCTTTACAACGATACCCTCGGTAAAGATACACGAGGCGGCCTGGAAACCGACGTAAGCGGTTCATATATTCCTTTATTCTCTTCCGCAGCCGGCAAAGATTACCTGACAATTACTAAAACCAGGGATCAAAACGATTATTCGGAATACCCCAGCAGCGCAGATATAAGCAAAATCAGCCAGGATGTGACGATCACCGATTCGATGGTTTCTCGCTACAATGTCAATTCAGGTGTTTTTGATACGGTGACACTATCCAGCCGCCATGCCACTTTGGGGGAAAAAGACCTAACCATTCCAACGGACGGAGTAGGCTCATGGTCGGAAGCAATCGGAAACGGCACCCTTACACTGGTCCGCACGGAAAGCTCCCCCGTGGGATGCTCGATGGACGGCTATATTGAAGTTAGCCTGAAGGCAGCCGATTTTGAAGTACCCGACATAAAGGAAGAAGAATTAGAGAAAGAACTGGCCCAATTGACTTCAAATCCAAATGATCCGAAAGCCTTTAACAACCTGGTAAAAGTCCTTATGGGGAACCCCGAAGCAGTAAATCGCATTAAGCAATCCATCCAGTTAGGAACGATTCCCGGTGGATTACTCAACCCCGTCATCAGCGCCCTCGGTTCAGTAGGAACTCCCGAAGCCCAGGGAATCCTGGTCAGGGATATCATTAATAAACGCGAGATGGACCTAATCTCAAAAAATCAAGCCCTGGTAGCCCTGGGAATGGTAAAAAACCCGACAGAAGAAACAGTATCCACCCTGGTCATGATGACTGGAGACAAATCCGATACATTAAATTCACAAGCAACTTTAATACTGGGCGCAGTCGTTGAAAAATTATGGCTGACAAATCCTTCCCGCGCAAGTATTATTGCAAAAAACCTCGAATCATTATTGATTTCTGCTGCTAATGATGGAGAAGTCGAGCTTTACCTGGATGCAATCGGGAACAGCGGTTCTAACGCTTCCGTCGATGCGATCGGCGCTTATCTCAATCATCCGTCACCGATGGTCCGCCACACTGCGGTTACAGCCCTGAGAAAACTGACTTGCGACGAAGCGAAAAACTACCTTATCCAGGTTATCGAAACTGAAACAGACCGATCGATTCGCGAGATAGCACTGAATTTACTTGGATCTCGAGACGAAGAAGAAATGGCCCGGATCCAGACCAACTATGACTGGAACTATGAGCATCAAATCGGGAGCGGTTCGGTATACGGTAAAGTATTTGCTCAACTCCATGCCGACAACAATAACGGTAACGGCAATTATTACTTGTACGCCAAAGGAGAAGCCAAAGCATATGCTTGGTCCTGGAACTGGAGCATACTGAAAGGAGAAGCAAAGAGCGAAGTCGTGGCCGGCGGACGTAAATTCAGCGCCAAAGCCTATGTACTTGGAAACGTCGTGGGCTCGATCGAACATATTTTACCCTGCAATCAAACACGCTCCGGCACACTCATAAATCAAAATTTTACTATCTTCAACGTATCGTACAGTTTTTATCCTTACGGCATCCAGGTCACCGTCGGGATCAGCGCGGGTGGAAATGTCAATATAACATACAATTACGGGATGAATGCCTGCAACGCACCGGTTCAAGTCGACGGATTTGCCACCATTACGCCGGGCGGTTCTATTCTTGCTTCGGGTTCCGCTTCGGTTAGCCTCTATGTAGTTAAAGCCGGGGTTACACTGGAAGCCAAGATACTGAACACTACGATTCCGACAACGCTTCGCGGTATTGCTAAAACAGTCTCCCCCTATTTGAGCATTAACTTCCTCTGTACCCTCAATATGCAACCCATTAGCGGCAGACTCTACTTCTGGGCCAAAGTCCGAAGATGGGGTCTTTTTGGCGGCTGGCGAACGGTACTCTCCGTCAATATCTGGAGTTTCTCCAGCTCCAGCTACACCTGGCCGTTGATCAATATATGGTATTATATCTGGTAATCGATGTGAATAATAACGGTTTGAACCGGCAGAATTGAACCTGCGGGTTCATCGTTTTCGAGCGGGAAAGGTTTCCTTTCCCGCTCTTTTTTTTTACCGGGAACCTTTTTAAAAAGATTCCCGGACTTCCAAAAATTTTTGAATTGAAATTTACTCTATTTTGTGGTAATATATAGGTATTACAGAATATGTTGGACATGTTCATAATCTCGATCATTCAAGATAAACAAACCTGGGTTCGATATCGGTAAAATATTCAAATGCCGGAGAATGACCCGAAAATTTTTACTTATAATCTGATTGTGAGGCCAATAACATGATTTTTGATCATATTTTAAACACTACGGGGAATACCCCGATGATTCGCGTCCCGGTAGAAGAAGCATTAAATATAAACCTCTATGCGAAATCGGAGTTTTTTAATCCCACCGGCAGCGTGAAAGACCGGGCCGCAGCTTTTGTGATCGATAAATTGCTGGAAAACAAGGAGATCGATAACAATACCACGATGATCGAATCTTCCTCGGGTAATTTCGGGATTGCATTGGCTTTCTACTGTAAAAAATGCGGGCTAAAGTTCATTTGCGTCGTAGACCCTTGTATTTCAACGATGAATGAGATGTTGATCCGGTCACTGGGCGCAGAAGTAATCAAAGTGGAGCAACCGGATGAAAACGGGGGCTATTTACTCAACCGGGTTCGAAAAGTCAAAGAACTGGCCCTGGAAATCCCCAACTCCTACTGGGTGAATCAATACGGGAACCCCTATAATGCCGGTGCCTATTATCATACATTGGGAGAAGAGATATGCAGCGATATGAGCAGGCTGGACTATATTTTCCTGGGGATTAGTTCGGGGGGCACTATCACCGGTGTTTCCCGCCGTGTAAAAGAACGATTTCCCCTGGCGAAAGTTATCGCGGTCGATATCGTGGGGTCCGTTATATTCGGATACCCACCTAAAAAAAGGTATATCCCGGGGATCGGTTCCAGTATGGTACCGGATATAATTAAAGAAGCCCAGATCGATGATGTGGTTATGATGGATGAGGCCTCCACAATTCAAGGTTGTTACGAGTTATTGAAGAAATACGGTATATTTGTGGGGGGGTCGTCCGGTTCGGCTTTTGCTGCGATAAAAAAATATTTTACCCAGGACCCGCCGCCTAAACCGGGAAAACCGGTAGAAGTGGTCACCGTTTTCCCGGATAGGGGAGAACGTTATTTCAATACGATATACAATGAACAATGGTGTTCCGATTTTTTAAATAGAATTTCCAACAATTAAAATATGGGAGGTACACGATGTTATACTTGAATGAGAAAACTCTTATGGATATCGGGATAAATTGGGAGAAGCTGGTAGATGTCATAGAAGCGGCTGTATATTGCCTGGACAAGGGCGACTTCGCCCAGCCGATTAAACCCTATTTGAGATACAGGGATATGAGAAACCGGATTATCGCTATGCCTGCTTTTATCGGGGGCGATTTCGATATTTCCGGTATTAAATGGATTGCCAGTTTCCCCGATAACATTTCCAGGAATATTCCACGCGCCCACAGTGTCGTGATTTTAAATAAAGCAGAAACCGGCGAACCCGTGGCGATTATCAATACTGCATTATTAAGCATTGTACGAACCGCAGCGGTCAGCGGCCTCATGGTCCGCTATTTCAATAAAGTTCGACCCCTCAAAAAAGTGAAACTGGGTATCGTCGGATGGGGACCTATCGGACAGTACCAGTTGCGTATGTGCCTGGGACTGCTGGGAGAAAATATCTCAACGATATCATTGTACGATATCCGGGAAATCGACCGGTCCTCCACGCATTTTGCTCCACAGGATAAGATTGTGATTGCCGATAGTTGGGAGCAAGCCTATCATGACGCGGATGTTTTTATAACGGCTACGGTTTCCAATGCCCCCTATATCGATAAAGAACCTAAAAAAGGATCACTCCAGTTGAATGTATCGTTGAGAGACTATATGACGAGTTTCTATCATTATGTCAAGAATACGATTATCGTGGATAATTGGGAAGAAATATGCCGCGAAAAGACAGACATCGAGATGATGTACATCGAGAAAGGTCTTAAAAAGGAAAATACGAAATCGATCGTCGATGTGGTTGTTGAAAATTGCATGAAAAACTATTCACCGGGCGAAGCGGTGATGTTCAACCCGATGGGAATGGCTATTTTCGATATGGCAGTCGGGGTTCACTATTTAAATGAAGCAAAGGAAAAAGGTGTGGGCCGGGAATTGGAGTAACCCTGCAGACTACGGCGCCCGAAAGTGGCATTCAGATGCTTGAAATAAGGATTCGGGTTCAATGCCTGGTCGATCATATAGGCTGAACCGGTTAAAACCAGGATTTGATCGCCGGTAATGCGGTTTTTTTCATGTTCGAACGCTGTTTTAGGGTCTTCGATGACCTCGATATCTTTAAAGTCCTGTCGGAGTAAATCTGCCAATCGCTGTGGATTTTGCCCCGCATAGGACGCACCGGTTACAACGATATGGTCTGCCAATTCGAGGATAGGTGCGAAAACCTGGCGGGCGTCCCGGCTGCGGGAAAGACCGATTAAAAAGTTGAATTTTCGTGTGGGATAGCTGAACTTAAGTTGTTCGGCCAGGCGTTGGATTTTATCCGGGTTGTGAGAGACATCGGCAATAATATTGGGGGTGACTTTCCAGAACCGGGCGGGTAATTCTGCCGTGATATGGTGGGATTCGAGTTGGAAACCGGGGTAGAAATGGCGTATAACTTTCAATGCAAGGGCGAGGTTCCGGAGTTTGTATCCGGGTTGTTCCCCTTTTATTTTTTTAATAAACTCCAATTCATTGTTTTCGACAATAAAAATAGGAGCCCCTTCCACTTCGGCAGATTTTTTTACATAAGACAGCGCGGGCTCTTCCGCGCTGGTAAAAAACGGGATGCCGGGACGAGCGATGCCGGCTTTTTCCAGGGCACGCTGCCAGAGTTCCGCCCCCAGCGTCTCCGGGTGATCGTCTCCCACATTGGTTAAAATACACGCAGCCATTGGGAGGGCCATTAAAGGGGTGTAACGCCCACCGGCCCCCACTTCCATCATTCCCCATTTTACATCGTACTGTTGAAATAAATGCAAGGCCAGCAAAATCCCCAATTCCGCAAAGGTGAGTGCATCATCGACATGGTTTTCGATGAGTTTTTGCTGGTAGGGGAGTAATTTCTCTCGATAGATTCGGGTGATGTCGTCATGGGAGACGATTTCACCATCGATATGAAACCGTTCGGCATAATCGAAGACATGGGGGCCTGTCCAGGAACCGGTATTACCTGAAAACCGGAGTCCCTGTTCAAGATAAAAAACAACAGAACCTTTCCCATTGGTACCGGTGACATGAATCAAACGGGAAGGATGACCATCGGGCCAGAAATAGCGCACAGCTTCTTCCAGCAACAGGATGCGTTTTTTCTTCCAGGCAAACCACTGGGCGTGATACAGCTCATCCAGCGTTACCAGGTATGCAGGATCGAACAAGGGCGATTCCACGTTAATATGTTATTATTCGGTTTCGATGAAGGATCTGGCAAATTCAGGGAGGACAAAGGATGCTTTGTGAATATCCTGGTTATAGTACTTTAAATCCTTTAGAGCTGCTGCTTTTTCCGGTTTAAAATCCGTGATGGGATGGTATTTTTTAGAACAAAAACTAAACCCGATCACACCGCTGGGGTAAGTCGGAACCATGCTGAAGTAGTAGAAGTACGTGGGGAATATTTTTTTACAAAAATCGACGATATTCCGGATGATGCTGCGGTGGTAATGGAACGATTCCGATTGCGTTACGACGATACCGTCGAGGGTGAGGGCGTTATACATGCCGCGGTAGAATTTTTCCTGGAAGAGAACTTCTGCGGGTCCGATGGGGTCTGAAGAGTCGACGATGATGATATCGTAGAAATTTTTTCGATTATCGATGAATCGAGCGCCATCTTCGAGGAAGACTTCGGCTCTTGGGTCATCAAAGCTGCAGCTTAAAAGCGGGAAATACTTTTTAGAGAGTCGGATCACATCGCCGTCGATTTCGCAAATATGAGCGGTTTTGACCTGGGGGTGTTTCAGGACTTCGCGTAAGGTCCCGCCGTCACCGCCGCCAATCACCAAGACCTTTTGGGGATTGGGGTGAACCGTCATGGCCACGTGAGCGATCATCTCATGGTAGTTGGGTTCATCAAATTCAGTCATCATAATCACGTCGTCGTGGACCAGCATTTTACCGTAGGGCACTGTATCGTAAATATCGATGCGTTGAAAGGGAGATTGGAACGATTCTATCAGTTCATTGTATTGAATTTTAACGATACGTCCGTTTTTAAGTTCCAACTGTTCTTCAAACCAATCGGTATTTCGATTCATAGTATTCCTCCGCTATTTAAGCTGCAGCTTTTTAAATTCCCGTAAACGAGAACCGTGGTTTTTACTTATTTTCTTAGAGTGACGTGCATCGAATAATCGCTGCCTTTAAAGAATTTCTTGCAAAAATCAGCGGCTACTTCGGGGTCATAGTACTTACAACTGAATATGTCGAGGTAAACGTTGTTGGTCTGGTTGGCAAAATGAGCGGATATCAACGAGGTTTCGATCAATTGGGTCATTGAAAAACCTGCTACGCGGTCATCTTCGCCAAAGTGAACGACAACAGTTTCGCCGAAACGTTTCATTTCGATCAGATCGCATAGTTGCTTAACGAACTCTTTAATAGCAGAGGCGTCTCGAATCAAACCAGGATCGCAGTTGTGGATATCGATACTGGAGAGTATTCCCCATGCGTTTACAGCATCAAATTCCAGTTTGTAATTTTGTTGGTTAGTTATACATTCTTTTCTCATTTTGTATTTCTCCAGTGTTAGGTTTATGTAAAAGTTTTACGGGCAGGTTCAACATGCCTCTTTTCATTTCAGTGACAGACAGGTTCTTAGCCATAAAGGCATCTTTCAAATACTGCAAAGCTGAGTAATAATCAATTTCATCACCGCACGTGAAAATGTCCAGTGCACAATAGCCGTATTCGGGCCAAGTATGCACTGAAAAGTGTGACTCCTCGATCACGATGACCCCACTGATCCCGTGGGGATTAAATTGGTGGATTACCGACTGGACCATTTTGGCTCCTGAGATCCGCACGGCCTCAATCATTGCGTTTTCAACACTGTGCCTATCATTGATAAGCTCACTGTGACAATCGTACATTTCCACGATTAAGTGATTACCTAAACTTTGCACCATTTTCCTGGATTGTTTCCTACCTCCGTCATAATTATTTTTTCTCCTATAAACTTCAATCTTTGTCCCAGTCCATATTGGACCACATGTCTTTTCTTGCTTCAGACACTTCTTCGTCTATTTCGTCTTCTTCTTCGTCTTCGAAGAGAGAATCATCTTCTTCATACAGTTCGTCTTCTTCATCGACTTCATCGAAGTCCAAATCCGAATCATAATCGTCTTCCTCGTCGATGTCTATGTCGTCTTCATCTATTTCTTCAATGTCATCTTCTTCGGCAACTAATTCATCTTCATCGTAGTCGTAATCATCCTCTTCGGATTCGGCATCATCGTCTTCTTCTTCCGCGTCATAATCGTTTAATTCGTCATTTTCTGAATCTAAATGTGATTTTTTCGGCATTTTTCACCTCACAGGCTTTATATAATTAATAATATGTATCCTTTTTTTTGCGTGGGAAAGATTTTTTTTGTCTAATTTCGGACAGCTTGCAGACACACGAAAAAGTCCATTTTTAATTTTCATTTTAAGTCTTTCCTTTTATTTTAATTTGAGGTACATATATATAATATTTGTTTTAGTAAAAGTCAATGCCTTTCAGAAAAAAAAAGGCCAAAATGAAATTTTTTTTTTTGCACTTGCCCGAAGAAAAAAAGAGGAAGGTGGGAGAAAGGTCTGGGTTTACTCATTCAAAAGCTTTTGCAGTGTGCGCTGTCGGCAATTAAGTGCTGGGTTTAATCGACTTTTCTATAAACGTGAGGCGATGAGTTTGGCGACTTCGATCTGGGTTCCTTCGATTTTCCGGACGCTGCCGTACATCTCTTTCATCTGTTTGAATTTCGCGTAATACGTGTAAGAGGAAAATTGAGCCATGAAAATAACATTCCCTTTGGCATTGGTGAAATTCAAATCACCGCTGGCACCCTTGGACGGATCGCGGGGGATTTTTTTTATGCCGGGGATACCGGTTATTTTCGTAATATCCAGGGCAGCGGCGGCGGCATTAAGAATAACTGCGGTGAATAATACTAGCATCAACCATAAGTCGATTCGTTTCATTTTTTTTTCTCCTGAGGCAATAATTCTACCAGAAAACTCACTATTTTTCAAGGTCTTTTGAGGCTATAATCTTTTATGTTGGGGGAGAAATTGATCGAATAATGGGCAGAGTCATCGAAAATGGACTTTGACGCGGCAAATGAATTATTCAAAGCGAAAAAATACCCGCATTGCCTCTTCTTTGACCATCTCTCTGGGTAAAAAATTTTAAAAGCTTTGTATGTAAAGACAAATGAAGAACATTCGCCTATTACCCACAACTTATTACTCCTGGCAAAGAATCCAGGTTTAAACCTAAGCGAGCTGCAAGTTGAACAGTTAGCAGAAATTAACACGCAGTCGTTTCCGGAGATTTTGGAAGGGACCGTTTCAAAGAACGAGTATTATTGAGTAAGATTGCTTATTATATGGATGCCCGAATAGAGCCCCACCCGATAAGTTTAAAGGATTTTACGGAAGATACTCGGCAAACCCTCCTCCACGAGATCAAATCGAAAGGGATCGAAGTTGCTGCATAATTAAGGCAGCAACCGAATGAAAAAAAAGACAGCAAAAAACATGGAGCCAGGCAACATCTATAACATGGCCCGATAAACCGGCAGTGCAAACGAACCCACACGCAGTGCGGCGTATTAATTTTTATCTTCGGTGGGTTCTTTGTGGAATTTTTGGTACCAGCGGGTGAATAGGTTGTCGAAAAATTTCGGGTCTTCCAGCATTTTGGGAATAATCTTAAATTTTCCTTTGTGGTTCATGTAATTGAGGGAAGAGACCCCTTTCAGTAGTTTTTTCAGTGCGTCGGAGATTTGCATTTCGTTTTGTTTGGCGTAATTTTCGACGAATTCCTCGACTTTGGCATCGATGATTAATTCGGTCCCGTATTCGCGTTTAAAGGCTTCTACATAGTCGAGGAAGGGGGAGCGTTTCAGCATTTTTAACAGGGCGTCTTGCGGTGTGCGGCACAGTTCTTCCGTCACCGCCAGGTCTTTGAAGTTGGATCCGGGGAGCTCGAATTGAAAGTCGGTTAAAATAGATTCCCAGACGCTGACGAGGGCGCGAGCGCCGGTTTTTTGATTTTCTGCTAATTCTGCGACGTATTCGATGGATTTGTCGTCGATGGAGAGGGAGATGTTGAAAGCTTTGAATTCGGCTTCATATTGATGGATGATGGAATCCTTGGTATCTCGCATGATGCGGATGAGGTCGTTTTTGGACAGGAGGTTGACGTAACTGCGGATGGGGATGCGTCCCACCAGTTCGGGGATCAAGCCGAAACTGATGAAATCCTCTTCATTGGCTTCTTTGTAAAAGTTTCCCATGGAATCCTTGTGAGAATCGTCATCTTCATTGCCGAAGCCGAGGACCGTAAATCCGCCGTCCGAGCGGATTCGTCCCCGTTTATGTTTGAGTCGTTCTTTGACGATATTTTCAAGGTCGCTGTGGGGTCGTTGAAAGGAGCCGCCAACGATAAAAAGAATTTTCTCAGTACTGATCATGTTGTCTTGTTTTCTAGCCCGGCGTTCCTGGCGAATAGCTTCTTTAAATTGGGAGACTGGGGAGTAGGGGTTATCGATGGAGACGTATTTTCGTTCGATTAGTTTCAGGACAGCGCGTTGGAAGCCTTCCCTGGAAATATCGTGGCCGATCATGTTGCGGTCTTTGGCTTTTTTGTCGATTTCATCGATAAAAATGATGCCCCCGTAACGGTTGATGAAGTCGGCTTTTTCCTGGCGGCTGCCGCCGGGAGCCATGTCGATCAATTCGCGGATCATATCGTCGGCGCTTTTGCCCACGTAACCGGCTTCCGTGTAATCGGTGGCATCGACGATAAGAGTCGGAACTTCCAATAAATCCCCCAGGACTTCAGCGGAATAGGTTTTCCCGCTCCCGGAGGGGCCGGCGATAATGGTGTTTTTCTTCCTGAACCGTTTAACCATACAATCGTCCGGGTGTTGGTCCATATACCGCAAAATCGCAAAATGGAATGCAGCGGCAATGGATAAGCGTTTTTTATATTGTTCCTGGCCGATGACGAATTTATCCAGGTGTTCTTTAATCTGGCGGGGGGAGTAGATGGTGGTTTGCCATTTTTCATCGCCGGTTTTGGGTCCCAATTGGCGAGTCAATTCGTCTTCGAAAGTTTCGTCCGATAATTTTTTTGCGTCCAGGAATGCTTTGATGGCTTTGGCTTCGTCGCATTCATACTGTTTTATGATGCGGTCTATTTCTTCTCTGGGTATGGATACCTTCATGTGTTCGATCCTCGTCGGTTATTTTTTTTCTAGCATTATATTATATAAAAATTTTTAAAAATAGTCATCCTCCCATAAAATTTTCCGGGGATTCCTGCCCGCTATCCCGTGTGCAATAAAAATGGAGAATATGGACATTATAGACAAAGGGGGCAGTTAATGGTAAGATGTTACTTAATTTAAAAAAGAAAAAGGAGTGATCCGGTAAAATGCAAAAATCCTTGACCTGCTATTGTGTTTCCGATTTGCACGGCAATATCGACCGGTATAATAAATTGTTTAAACTGCTGGTAGATGAACCTGCATCCGCACTTTTTATGGCAGGAGACCTGTTACCCTCTCCGTTTACAAACCTGGCATCTTCGCCCTTTAATCTCAAACATCCCGATTTTATCAACGAATTCCTGGTGAAAGAATTGAAAAAAATCCAGGAAAAACTGGGAGAAAAATACCCGAGAGTTTTTGTAATACTGGGAAACGATGATGGCCGAATGGAAGAAGCATCGATGCCGGACGCTGCGTCGCAAGGGATATGGGAATATTGCCACAATCGGCGCGTGCAATGGGGGGAATTTTTTGTATACGGTTATTCTTTTGTACCGCCCACTCCTTTCAGGATCAAAGATTGGGAACGGTACGACGTGTCACGGTACGTGGACCCGGGGTGTATTGCACCGGAAGAAGGAATACACTCTGTGCCCCTGTCGGAATACGAAATGAACTACGCTACGATAGCGGAAGACCTGGAAAAATTAACCGGAAGCGATAACCTGCAAACCTCGATTTTTCTCTTTCACGCCCCTCCCTATAAAAGCAAATTAGACCGTGCAGCCCTGGACGGTAAAATGATCGATTATGTGCCTTTGGATGTTCATGTGGGAAGTATCGCCATCCGGCGGTTCATCGAAGAACGTCAACCGTTGATCACTCTCCACGGTCATGTGCATGAATCGACCCGGCTCACCGGTTCATGGCGAGAACAATTCAATCGCACCGAATCGTTTAACGCCGCCCACGACGGACCCGAACTGTCCATCATCCGGTTCGATCCTTTTTCACCCGGACAAGCCGACCGCCGGTTAATGTAATTCATTCGGTGAATTTAGATTAGTCGGGCATGGCATTTTTCATTTTGAGAGGTCGTGCGGGGTCTGTTATTGCCCCGATTTTCACGGCAAAACTGGTTTTATTCTTTATATCCTCATCCGTAACGATGTGCACATCGAGTAAACCCTCTGCTTTATACCCGGTACGCTGGTAATTCAGCTCAGACAGCGATATACTCCATCCTTCCAACCAGAGCATCAGGTCGGCTCGCTGTTCGGGGGTACCGGTAAAATGGATCAATAAATCGATATCGGAAGCAGGACCGGACGTTGCATTCTTAGCACTGCCGAAAAGATAAATATTATTTACACCGAAACGATCCGGGTCGAGCCGTGCGGCAATACGTTCCGCCATTAAATAACGCCATCTCCAGAATTCGTCAAACTGCCTCGGTAATGACCCTTCCTTGCCTATAGGCCCCATATTCTTTTTCTCCGGGTTATCGAAAATGGCCAATGCTTCATCCAGTTCAGCATTCATTAATATGCGAAGAACCATACCGTTATTGCTGCGGGGAACATCGATAACTCGAATCACATCGGAAAGATACTCATACTCCGGCAATAAATCCACCAGTATACTCTCGCTGCGCGTAAAAAAAGACTCATTAAAGATAATCCCCGGATCGTCCGGGTAAAGCGGGATGTAACGAATGGAAGCTTCCACCAGGTCCTGGAAAAAATGAGTCCCGAAAGAGAGCTCGGGGACATAATTCCCTTTTTTACGTGCAATCTCGATTAATACCGCTGTATTATTGATATCGGAATAAGTCACTTCTACACCGAGTTTAATATCGCCGCGGCTGCCCCACCGGCCGGGCCCCATCAGGATAAATTGACGCTTCGGTAATATCTTATTGAGCTTTCCGACTACACGTCCGACATTCTTCATCTCTTGCAGTTCGGAAATTCGATTGTAAGCATCGATATCCACGTAAACCACATGCGTGATATCCGGGACATAACCATTGGAAATATACCGGTTGGCGGAAAAAGCGATTCGATCGGTATTGATATCTTTGGGAATGGGGACTGCCTGGGTTCCTTGTGCGTAACTTTGAGGCCGGCACTGGAGTAAATACAGGTTCTCGCCGTCATGGGCAAACTCGATATCTACCGGGTTCCCGATTTTTTCTTCCAGTTCTTTTAATAAAGCGGCTAGCTGTTCGACGAAATTAGTCCGAAGTAATAATCCTTCAAAAGTCACGATCAATTGATGTTTTTCAAAATCGATATTTAAAATCGATGTGGGTTCCTGGATGAGATTATCCCTCACGATGGAGACAACATTTTGAATCCCGGGGATAGCGTCCCCGCTCTCTTTTAACAATCGTTTGACTTCTATGGTTTCCAGTTTATTGGTTTCCAGGTTGATCACATCGATGTGTTTGGGAGAGTAGCGGATAATTTCTTCGGGTGTAACATTGACCCGGAGGTTGGGTTTTCCCGGTGCGATAAGGATAGGATAATCGTCAGCCACACGGTCTACCGCACGAGTACCCAGGCCGGGAACCAAACGAATCAAACCGTCTTCCCGTTTGATACGGGCGGACCAGCGGAATTCATTATTACTGAAAGCCACACCGGCAAAGGTTGGGAGAAAGTATTTTCCCACTTTCGTGCCGACCACTTCCTGGATCATGATACCCATTTCCTCGTCGAAATCCAGTAGGCCGCGTTCATTCCGGTAAGCGATGGGGTCCGGTGCAAACGTCGAGGCGTACACTTCGGCGATGGCATCCATCAAGGCTTCCAATCGCTGCTCCCGGGAACCCTGGTTGGCTAAGAAAAGACTTTTGTATTTACCGGAAAAAGCAGCACCGAAACGGTCTTCCAACAAACTGGAACTGCGAACGATTATGGGCCTTTCACCGATATCGTCGATAGCCATCGAGAGGCCGCGGGTAATTTCGGGAGAAAAATGCGAGTTCTTGAAAATCTGGATAATATTAGGGTATTCGACGTGGATTTCATCCATGTCTTTATATTTTTGTTCCAGGACACTTTCGAGGTTGTTGTAATCCAGGAAATCCGCCACACCGTCGGAAGTAATATACCATGTCTTGGGGGTTTTGATATTATTAAAGAAGGGCTGGTTTTTTTCGGATTTTGCCAGGATCCGGGAGGCGAGGAAAAGACCCGCACTTTTACCACCCAAACGACTGTGGCTCCCGGCCGGGAAAATAATCTCTTTAACCAGTTCATAATAATCGTTGATTTCGATATGGTTTTTAGCGATACGAATAAATTCCAACTGGTCTGAAAAGAAGTGCCGGACAAGCGAGACCCGGAGGACTTTCTCGATGGGAGGCGGTAATTTCATGCCTTCGGCTTCCAGGTAGCGGAACCGGGTAATGGCACTGATCAAATCGGTCAAAGAGGAATTGGGATTTTCCAGGACTTTGACCAGGAAACGGGATTTATCCTCTTCGATCCAACGGCGGATGTGGTATAAAATCTGGTCTTCACTGAGGTTTTCCGAAGCGATGCGGAAGATTTCGTTATTAATGGTGAGAATATTATCCATGGATTTCTTCCGGCTGGGCTGGTTGCTGTCTTCTATGGCGGAGCTCTTGGAAGGCCGCCCGGTAATATCGGAACCGGCTTGCTGGAGTATTTGCTTCGCTTCTCCCACCCCGTTCCAACAGAGGTAGTGCAGCATTTTCTGGGACAGGTACATAAAAAGCTTCGGGTTTGAATTCTGGAGTAGGTCTACGATGACACGCCATTCGCTGAAAGTTTTCCCGGTGAGTTTCTCTTCCGCATCTTGCCACTGCCGGTATACACGTTTTAATTCCCTATAAAGAGCCATATGACCGATCCGGTCCGCAATCGCATTGATCAACTGCGTCTCTTCTTTTATGAAATACCCTCCATCGGAAAGGGGGACTTCCCGTTTGTAGGAAATCACCAACCGGCCGATTACTTTTTCATGCAACCGGATTTCGGCACTCTGGAACCAGGGTGTATCGACATAATCGGGGGAAGAAAATACCCGGTCGCTATATATGATTTTAACCTGCGCTATTTCCGAATATTGCCACCCGGTCGGAATAATTTGAATAATCGAAGCGAACAATATATCCAAACTGGCCTCGGTATTGCGTATCAACTCTTCCAATTGATAAAGGCAATTTAATTCTTTGCGCCTTTCCTGGAGGTCTTTTAATAGTGTCTCCACATTATTGCTAATTGCGATTTCCGTCATTTAAATATCACTCCTGATCGTTTTCTTCCATCTACTTTAATTGTAAGAGGGGATGTTAAACGTATATGTTTGATATAATTTCCACTGTAAAGGGTTTCCTGTTGTTTTAGCCAATCCCAGTCGATGGGGAATGTGCTGTTGGCCTTGATGGAAAAATAGAGGATTCCCAGGTTGGAGATGTTGTGGAAGAAGTGGGATCCCTGGCTTAAATCGATGGCCCCACCTTTTAATTGGGATTCCACTATAACCCGTGCCCCGGCAATCTGGCCCCAGTTGACGGGGATCCCCAACCACGAATCCGACGATCCCCACCTGCCGAACCCGGTTAATAAATACGGTTTGTGCTCTTCCACCAACCGGCGATTGAGTACTTCGATTTCATCGGCTACCTGCCGGGAGTATTTAAAATCAAAAGTTTCCGGTTCTACGTACAGGACATCCATGATATCGTTGACGCAGCCGTTTCCCATAACATTTCCCGAAGTGGTTAAAACCGTTTCGCGTTTGAAAGTATCGATGTCGATATCGATGGCTTCGCCGGAAACTTTCATGGGGCGTACCTGTAAAAAACCAAACCGCAGATTAGCCGGGCCTTTTGATACCGGCTCGATGCTCGCGGCGAACTCGATTTCTACATCGGCGTTGAAGGTCTCTTCGCACAATTGGAGGAGGGATTTGATCAAACGGTTTAACGGGAGCAAATTGACCTGGAGAATGGGAGCGAAATTGATAATCCGGGGTCCTTCGGATCCAACACCGATATTCACCCGGTCTGAAGCATAATCGTAGGTCGAAGCCACATACCGCAGCGTATTATCGTAATCGGCATCCTGTAATTTTAGCTTTACCAGGTATTCGGTTTCTTTAACCGGGTCGAAAGCGGGGGGCTTGTCCATATTGACGGCCCAAAAATCCAATTGGGTTTGTTTCATCAAATCGTTAATGGAGTTATATGGAGGGCTCACATCCGGGTATTCGGGGCAATAGGTCCAGACGACTCCGCCGTCCACGATGGTTTTTCCCAAACCCAAGGCGAGATTGACTACGCCATCTTCGGGTTGGGCATTGCCGGTGGGATAAAAATTGTATGAACGGGCCACGCCGGAAATAGTGGGGTAAAAGCGTTTATTTCGCGGAAGCCCGACGACTTCCTGGATAATAACCGCCATTTTTTCATCTTCGATGCGGTTCCCTGTGGCTTTCATGTAGCTTTTCGGGGCCTGGAAATAGGTCGAGGCATAAACAAATTTAATGGCATCCAGCAATTTATGAAAGCGGGTGCCCGCATCCGGTTGGTTGTTGGGAATCATCTTGGTTTCGTAAATCCCTGCCAACGGGGAGTGCAAACTGTCTTCCAATAAACTGGACGAACGAACGGCCAGGGGGAGGTGAACGATGTCGATTAATGCCTTTAAGTCCCCGATTAAAGTTACCGGTAAATCGCCTTTTAAAAAATGATGGGCGATCCGTTCATCGCTGAGGTCGGAAAGAGCTGTATCGTAAAGGTTGTTCTGCTGCATGAACAGGTCGAAATATTCCGTCGTAATGACCACCAGGCGGGGAATATCGACGGTTACTCCTGGCCAGGCAGGGTCGCCGGGTTTAAACCGGGAAACGATTTTTTCCCGGATGAACGCTAAACCTTGTGCTTTTCCCCCAATTTCTCCGTCTCCGATGGTGGTAAACTTATAATCATCGTTTTCACAATAAAAATCGCGATTGAATCGTTCGGCTAAAAGTGCAGTTTTCATAATTAACCTTCCTTTCAAGGATATATTATAACTTTTTTTGAAAAAATATGCACTTCATTTTAAAAAATTTTCGCTGTAATATATTGTTTATGCCCTGCTGTGTGCATACCCCGGTAAATTTTCATACCGGTTTTCATATTGGAAATCTCTTGTTAAAAAAATTTTAACCGACTAATTTTCGAAGCGGTAAGTGTTCGACTCTCAAATTTTGATATGCTGTCCATGTCGATATTCATATCCACATTTCTATCGATATAACCGATGCTGAGTTACCGTTAACAAACGTTTTTTCCCTACTGCGCCATCCGTGAAGGCTTTTACAAAAAAGTAGGAAAGGACGAAGCCCAACCTCCGTCCTTTCCCGATCTATTTTCACCAATTATAGAAGAGTAATGGCTAAACTTAAACGAAACGTTTATACCCAACCGCGCAGTTTGCAGCCCTGGACGACGCGGTCGATAGCGATCACGTAGGCGGCTTCGCGCATATAGAGTTTTTTGCGTTTGGCCAGTTCGCTGACGGCGATAAAGGCAGAGGTCATTTTGGTATCGAGTTTCCCGAGTACTTCGTCTTTTTCCCAGTAATAATTCATGTTGCACTGGACTTGTTCGAAGTAGCTGCAGGTCACGCCGCCGGCATTAGCCAGGAAATCGGGGATCATGAAAATACCGCGGTCTTTGATGATTTTATCGGCTTCCAGGGTTGTCGGACCATTGGCGCCTTCGGCAATGAATTTGACGCGGGAGCTCATTTTCTTAATCGTGTCGGCGTTGACCTGGTTTTCCAGGGCAGCGGGGATTAAGATATCCACTTCTTGTTCGATCCAGGCTTCGCTGGGGAGGATTTCGTACCCGATATCGGCAGCTTTGCCTTTATCGATGCCGCCGAAGTGATCGGTGATATCCTGGAGTTCTTTGAGGTTGATGCCGGTTTTTTTCTTATACGTATACGCTTGCTGATCTTGCTGATCCCAGCATGAAACGGCGATGACTTTTCCACCCATTTGTTGGTAGAGTTGGATGGCGTACTGGGAGACGTTTCCAAAACCCTGGACGCTGGCGATCGTGTCCTGGGGGCGGATGTTCTTTTCTTTTAACGCTTCGCGCAGGGTGAAAATAACGCCGTAACCGGTGGCTTCCGTGCGGCCTAATGAACCGCCCATGCCAACGGGTTTTCCTGTAATGAAGCCGGGGAATTTGGCCCCGTGGATGGTTTCATATTCATCCAACATCCACAGCATATGCTGGGCATTGGTCATTACATCCGGGGCGGGGACATCTTGCAGGGGGCCGACATTGCGGGCTACCTGGCGTACCCAACCGCGGCACAAGTTTTCCTGTTCTTTCATGCTGAGGCTGTGAGGATCGCAAATAACTCCACCTTTTCCGCCTCCCAGCGGGATATCGACTACGGATGTCTTCCAGGTCATCCACATGGCTAATGCACGGACGGTATCGATGGTTTCCTGGGGGTGAAAACGAATTCCACCTTTTGCGGGGCCTCTCGAATCATTGTGCATTACGCGGAATCCCCTAAATATCTTAACGGTTCCATTGTCCATTTTTACAGGAATGTTAAAGTGATACTCCCTCATGGGGAAGCGGAGTAAATCTTTTGTCGCCTGGTCCAGGTTCAATATTTCAGCAACTCCGTCAAATTGTGCCTGAGCTGTTTGGAACGGATTATAATTCTTGGTTTCCATATATAGAATACCTCCTATTGATTTATATAGTTCTGTTTTGTTTTGTATCCGAATATTTGGGTGCATGGAGTGTCGATGATTTTGGAAAGCCACTCGCATGCGTCGATGACATTTCGTTTTGCCGATTCCATCGCTTCAACGGGGTCTTTTCGTTTAATGGCGTTCACAATTTCCACGTAACCGGCAAAAATAACGTTATTGACAAATTCATCGCTTTTAATGAAATATTCCCAGAATACTTCGCTGCCTATATTTAATTGGTCTACTAACCGTACTAATTTGTGATTTTTCGTCATGATCGCCAGGACTCGGCAGAATTCGGAATCGGCTTCTGCCAGTAATTTCAATTCTTTGGCTACGATGGCTCGGCTCATATTTACGATGCAGTTTTGAAGGTCTAAGATTTCTTTTTCGGCAGCTCGTGCAGCGGCGCAATTCACGACGACGGGAATAATCATTAAACGCGCTTCCAGGTGGTCTTTGATCAACGTTGCTTGGTCGGAAGTTTCCAGTCGGTAATCGATAACAAGGGTTTCAGCGCTTTTATTGATGTAGATTCCGCTTCCTCGTTTGACAATGATTATTCCTCGTTCTTCCAACCGGCGGATGGCTTCTCGAATGGTGGTGCGGCTTACTCCCAACAGGATGGCTAAATCTCTTTCCGAAGGGAGTTTATCTCCCTTTTTATATTTTTGCTCCTGGATGTAAGCGATTATCCTTTTTAAAATGTCGTTGATCTTCATCTTAAATTACCAATGTTTATTTTTTATCTTAATTGGTTATACCAAATTATAGTATAATTAGTTTTATTTGTCAACAAAAATTTTTTTTTTATTTTTAATATCGATTGGTATTACCAATAGAAAATATAAAAGCACCAATTTCCAGGGATATTTGTTGGTTTAGTGGACGAAGTGGGTTTAGTGTTTTTTTTGACTGTCCCCTTTTTCCCTTATTTGACAAAATTCACAGGGGGGGTAATTTCATGTTGCGTATGGATGTGGTTTTTTTTTGACTGTCCCCTTTTTGGGCCGGATGGCGCGGCGCGTCATAATAATCCCACACAATCCCACACCCCTAATCCACCGTCAAAAAAAAATATTATTTTTAAGAGTGCTGTCAGTAAAAGCTATTAAGGGATAAGTATAAAACTAAAATGGTATCCAAAATTTAGGGAAGATGGAAAAATCCATCAATA
>Ga0105104_10000636_pt1 | contig 27079 bp, 22 predicted proteins | sample PPLLaktember2015_3_FD_87034 | JGI IMG/M metagenome (GOLD analysis project Ga0105104, IMG submission 87034) | Freshwater sediment microbial communities from Prairie Pothole Lake near Jamestown, North Dakota, USA - PPLs Lake P7 Core (6) Depth... | ecosystem: Environmental > Aquatic > Freshwater >...
GCCGTTCATCCGCTGCGGTTTTTTTTCATTATTTCCCTCTCGTAGACAAACGGTTTATTTTGGTTTTATAATTTTCTTGACTGTCCCGAATGATGCTAAGGTAAGGCTAATATTCGAGTTAAATTCAAATCCAGGGGGCTGTAGTCGGCCCGTCACGGACGAGTTTTATTATTGCATTGCCGGGATATCCTTTATTTCTGGGGCGTGATTAGAACACGCCCCTACTTTCACCTCGCGCTCCTCTTCCCAACTCATCATTCATCATTTCAAAGGCACCGATACGCCCCCTTTTATCAAAAAAAACCTTAACTTAGCGGCATTCGGGACAGTCAAGAAAAACTTCCTAACGGCTTGATGGTCACAACTACCGGTATTTGCCTCACTAAACCTGTTTCTTCTTTCACTATAAAAACAAAATAATACTTCCCGATAAACCCGGGTCCAGGCTGCCAATAAAAAATATCACGCCGGCTGTCCAACGTCGATCCGATAGGAAGAGCCCTCAACTCGTCACCCACAACAAGATACCCGGACATACACCCGGGCAAGTTTATTTCCACTCGCTCCAACTCCCGGGTTTCAATGCTTACCCGCCCTTCACCGTCCGGGAATACCTCCGTTGGCTCTATATCGTTTTTAAACCCTTTCTTCACTAAAACAGGTTTGAAACAATCCGAAGCAATACCCGGTTTTTCAATGCCGGACCGTGCAGGTTTAACATTGAATGTAACGCTCGTACCCTGTACGGAAACCTGCCCGGTATTCAATATTGAAAAGAACCGGCTGCCGATTCCATCGGTGTTTCCCGCATTATCGGCGGCTGTCCAGGCTATAGTGTGAACGCCCTCCGAATAGCCGGCGGTATCCAGGTAATAATAACCGACTGCTCCATTACTGTTAATATAGCCGGGAAAAAACGAGGCGATATCGGAACGGTAAATGTTATAGGTGGGATGACCGATATTGACACCATCAACCCACACGTTAATGGTAGAACCGTTGACGGGAATATGGTTGGGCTGGGGCGTTAAAACCCAACCCCAATTAATATACTGCGTGCCGGAAGCCATACCCCCCTGGGTTGGGGTGTCGATGGTTCCGAAAGGTTTCACGGAATGGGCATTATCGATAGTGACGGCGGCGGTGCCGAGAGTAACGCTGGATCCCGCGCTGTCCGTGGCTTTGGCATGCAGTTTGTATGAGCCGTTTCCACCATTGGGTAAGAAATAAGAAAGGAGCATGTACCCCCATCCGGCTTTGTAGTTCAAGGGATAACCGGGATATGCGGTTTCGACATCGGGACGGGCCCCTTCGACCAATACGGCATCCCCGATGTATACGAGAGAGCCGGCAGTCTCCCTATAGATTTTAACACTTGAAACGCCGATATCATCCAGGACCCAACCGGTTACAGGAATACTGCTGCGAAGGGTAGAACCGGCTGCGGGCGTCGAAAACTCACCGAAGGGAGCCATATTTTGGGAATCCTGTTTCACGGTCAATGTGACGGAAACGGTTTGCGGTGAATTGGATGCATTGGAATCTTTTATGGATATGGTCCCGGTATAGGTCCCGGCATCCAGGCCGTTTGAATTGACGGATGCGGTAATAATTCCGCTGCCGCTGCCGGAACCGGGCGTCAATGTCAGCCAGGAAACATTGTCGGTTGCAGTCCAATTCAATGTGCCGCTGCCGGTGTTACCGACCCATACTTGCTGCGAACCGGTATGAGTTCCTGATTTTAACGCAGCATAATATAAAGCGTTTCGATTCAAACCGATAGCGGGCTTTACAGCGGCAGTTATAGAAAAAACCGCGCTGCTGGAATCGGAAGGATCCCCATCCGACGCTTCGCTTATTTTGATCTTGCATTGGGAAGAGACGGCATTGGGGACAGTCCATGTATAAGAACCATCGTTGGAAGTACTGGAAACGACGGTAGACCAACTGGAACCATTGTTGGCGGTATAACTGATTTTAACATTCCCCACTGTGCCCGAACTGGTCCATGTAATGGCGTGAGAGGATCCCGCTTGCCACGATTCTCCACCGTTGGGCGAAGTGACCGTTATAGTCGACGCAGCGGAATCGCTGGGTTGAGCCATTTGCGCCGTGGCTGCAATACAGGTTTTGGCGGCCTCTAAGCCAAAATCCAGGTTTATCCGGCTCAAGGTATCCCGGGTCGTATGATAATAGGGATTGGTGTCTTCATAATCTTCGATACACAAAACCGCGGGGAAACCCCAATCCCAAAACGAGTAATGATCGCTGTAATCATAAGAACCGTCGACAGTGGTTTTAACATCGATAGAAGAATAGTTTTGAGCCGCACTATCCAGCACGGTGCCTATCCACTTTGAATTGGAATTGACGACGACGTCCAGGTCTTCCGGGAGAGAATCCGCATAAGAAACCATATCCAGGTTGATCACCCCGATTATTTTTTCCCCTTTTTGGTCCGCTTCCTTTGCATAATGATCGCTTCCATAAAGCCCCCATTCTTCCGCTGAAAAGAGAATAAACTTGATGGAATAACGAAAGGAATACGCGGATAAAATCCGGGCTGCTTCCAAAACCGCCGCCACACCGCTGGCATTATCGTCCGCCCCGGGCGCGGATATAGTACTATCGGGCTCTGCATACGAATCATAATGCGCACCGATAATCACTACGGATTGAGGCTCCGTTTTACCGGCTTTGTATCCCACGATATTGTCGGTACTGTATCCCTCGAAATTAAACGGATCACGCTCCACCTGGATGCCATACCCGGAAAAAGTATTATATATATAATCCCCGGCCTTCTCACATCCGTTAGTCGACGCATCCCGCGTCTTAAAATCCTGGAGGGTTTGAATCGCGGTTTGAATGTTGCTCTTACTCACTAAACCCACGATTTGGGTTATAACCGCGTTTGCCTGGAGGAGCTCCTTCCCACCTTGAATATTATCGATAGAGAGAGGTGCTTTGCCGATTTTTACCCGGTTATCGAGTTTTTTTATCCCCCGGAATATATTGGGCACAACTTTAAACGGATGAACAGGAACCAAAGGCCGGAAGAAAACAGCATTCCCCTCTACCGGAACAGCAACCCCGGCTCGCCTTAATATTTCGATATCCTTTAAATCCTTCAACCGCACCAGGTAATTATGGTCCATCGAACCGGTAATTTGATCCAACCGACTGGCTGTAATACCCAGCGTTCCCAGGGTTGAGACTGTTTTTTCATCCGCGACCCCGATGTAACAGGTACTCAACTCCCGGGTAATTTTTATTTCACTGTGTTGAAGAAGGGTACCGGTTATCGTTTCGGTTTTATCGATTTTTAATACAACCCAGGTGGGTTGCACCGGGTAAATAGCCGGGAAGAATACCGCTGTAACCGACACACATATAAATATATATCTCATAATTTTTGTTGCCACTTTAATCACCTCACGCTTTTGATCCGTGTTTTTTAAATAAAAGCACCAACTTCTCCGGCTGTTTTACTATTTCCAGGAATAAAGGCCGCTTCACTTTTAACGAACTTCCATCGATCCCTTCCGGCCAATCATAAAAAACATCCGGGATTTTGAAACCGGGAAGCTCTGCTCCCAGGTGCTCCAGGATACTATCTTTCTCGATATTGCCCGGACCTCCGAATTTTATAAATGCCACAGGTCGAAACCCGTATCTCTCATTCTCCACAGGTACCGCCACCGCTTGCCGGATACCGGGAAACCGTGTCAATGTATCCTCGATCTCTTCCGGTATGATATTCTCGCCGCCGGAGATAAACATATTATCCCGCCTGCCCGTCACAAACAGGTATCCTTCCTCGTCCAGCCGTCCTAAATCCCCGGTATGAAACCACCCCTCCGGGTCGAACGGTTTAATAGTCTGCTTACCATCGGCATATCCTTTAAAAAGAGTTTCCCCTTTCACACAGATTTCGTTGTTTTCATCGATTTTCAAATCCCGGTATTTAAGAAGTTTACCGGAGGATAAGATTTTAGCGGTGGGAGCATCCGCAGGAGTAGTGGTTACCTGGGAGGCCATTTCCGTAAGGCCGTAAGTGGTATAAATCGGTAAACCCAACGACACGGCACGTTGAACCAACGCAGCAGGGAATGAACTGCCTCCCAATAATATTGCTTTTAAACGGTTTCCTGGATTTTCTCCCTCCAACCCGGCGATGAATTCTTGCAATTGAGCGGGCACAAAAGAAACATGAGTAATGGGATATCTCCGGATAATACTGCTGATGGATTCGGTTTCGCCCAGGACCATCACGGAAGCGCCGGCCAAAAAACACCGGAAAAGAATGCCGATCCCGCCAACATGAAAAAGTGGCAGTGAAAGAAGCCAGGTATCTCTATCTCGGATGGGAATGTTTTCATTCGAACCCAACGCGCTGTAATAATGGTTGCCGAACGAAAGAATCACCGCTTTTCCCCCGGAGGTACTGCCGGAGGTCATTAGGATGGAGGCTTCATCATCGGGGTGAATCGAAACGGAGAGGCGGTTTCCGAGATAGCGGGAGGTCTCGTCTACACTTTTCATAAATTGCTGCCATGAAAGTATAACCCGTTTTGAAAAGTGCTCTTTGAGAGATGAAATGATAGAACCATCCGCCACCGCCAGCGGGATGTCGTATCTTTCTAAAATAGAGATTAACAATTCGGGTGGGAAACGATAGTCCAGCGGAACAACCGCTGCGCCGGTTCGCCACAATGCCGTCATCGCGATGATATATTCGACGGAATTCCGTCCGATTAGTGCTGCGCGGCTGCCTTTTTTTATGCCCATGGCATCGAATAAGCCTGCTGCGCGGGAGGTCAGCCGGTTGAATTGCTTATAAGTAAATATAATACGGCTGTTCATAATTGCAGGACAGCTTGACTCGGTGAAGCTCAACCTGCGAATCGTGCTGTCTATATCCTGGGTCATGGGTATATGAGGCTCATACGGCTTAAATCGTAAAGAAAAGGCATGCGCTGCCATAAGTGGGAAACGGAAATCGAAGCATTGTGAAAAGGAATAGGATACAAAAACAAGGTATTTTCAAGATATTTCAATGTGTCCAGGCCGGAATCAACGGTATGAAGATCAAAGTAATGAACCATTTTACACAATTCGGTAAAACCGGGTCCGCATTCGAAGCAAGAACTGATTACGGTTTTAACTCCACCCTGTTTTGCTTTATAAATGAGGTTCATCACATCCTCGACGCCTCCCAACAACGTGGGTTTTAATACCAGCGCAGCTACCCCCTGTGGAATTTCGAAGGTTCCGGGATATAGGCTTTCCAGCGATTCATCCAGGGCAACCGGGATGTGGGTTTGGTTGAAAAACCCGGTAATCTCGTCGAGGACTTCCCAATCGAAAGGTTCCTCGATGTATTCGATAAAAGCTCGACAATCGGAGATTCGATGGAAGAAATCCAAAGCGGTTTTTAAATTCCACAGCCGGTTGGCATCCAGGCGGAGCATACCCCCGGGGGGCAGTGCGGATGCGGCCCGTATAACTCGTCCTGCATCTTGATCCAGGGAATCCCGCCCCACTTTGACTTTTATTGTTCGAAAACCATTCGATACAAGTTCTTTGACGGCTTTTTCCACTTCCGGCACCGGATACAATAACGCATTAACCGGGATGACCATATCCGACATAGAAAAAGGAAAAGGGGACGACGTCAACTTTAACCGCTCGCCGGCGATGTTCGACAATGCGGTTTCCAACCCGAAAGCGGTCGAAGGGTACATGCATTGCGTTAAATCCCGGTTCAATACAGTCCCGGTGAGTACATCCGCCGCTTGTACTAATTGTTCCCTCACTTGCTTAATCGACTCACGGCTGTAGCCTTCCAGGGGGGCAGCTTCTCCATACCCGGTCAACCCGTTCTCATCCGTGATCTCAATCACAAACCCTTCTCGTTGTTTCAGTAGTTTACGGCCTATCGACAAGGGGGTTTTGAAAGGCAATACATAATAAAAAATGCGAATTTGACGAATCGTACATTCCAGGGGTTTAATCATAGTAACCATCCGATAGAAAATAATAATCCATATAATAAAAGTAATTTCCCGGTATCGGCGAGGGTTTGATTTAAGGATGGCCCGTCAAACCTGGAAAAAACATTCTCAAGGACTCTGGGAGTAAAAAATAACATTAAAAAAACCAACGACGCATAGACATGGCGGCCGGTAAAAAAATAAATAACCGTAGGAATCGACGCTGCCGCCAGGAGGGAATATAAATACTCTTTCACGGCAAAACTTCTCCCGAAACGAACGGCCAGGGTTTTTTTTCCTGCTTTCCTGTCATTCTCTATATCCCTGAGATTATTAACGGTTAAAATAGCAACGGACATTAACCCGGGGCCGAACCCGGCACATATAACAGTCCAATCCATTTGGAGAGTTTGAACGTAGTACGTTCCAGCCAGGGCAGCGGGACCAAAGAAAATCAAAACAAAAAGATCGCCGAGACCGACATAACCGAGGGGAAAAGGTCCGGCTGTATAGAGTATCCCCGATAGAACGGAAAAGAAACCGATCACGACGATGGGCAGTCCGCCTCGATAAACGAGGTATACGGAGAGAAGAAAAACGATAAAAATAACCGAAGCGATAGCCCGCAGCATTTGCCCGGGAGTAACAAGGCCTGCCTGGGTTACACGTAGGGGGCCGATGCGGTCCGGGGAGTCGGTGCCTTTTTTAAAATCGGAATAATCATTCACAAAATTGGTGACGACCTGGATCAGAACTGCACAAATCAAAGCTAAAACTGCCGATAAAAAATGATGCCTTCGGCTGCTGTATGCCATTACGGTTCCCATTATCACAGGTACGATCGATGCGGGTAATGTTTTCGGCCTGCTGGCCGACAGCCATACTTTAAAGGATGTGCCCCTCTTTTTTTCGGTCCCGGTTTTTTCGATTTTTCCGCTGAGCTTCTCTTTTTTCATCTTCATGGGTTTATGGCATATTCGTAATTAATCGCTGTCATAATGATTTCCTTGCTCATAAATATAATACGAAAGCGAATAAAAGTCAATCCAGTCAGCAGCAGCAGTTCTTGTTTTGAAAAGTGATTTTATACGAAGATATTATAAAATTACGTAAATAATTTTCCTTCTTTTATAATCAGCCAGCCTTCGGAAATATAATCAAGGTCGCCTGGGGAAGCGGGAAAAATCCGGTTTTCTCTTTTCCACGAAAGCATTCCTGCCTTCCTGGCCTTCTTCCGACATATAGAACAGCATGGTAGCATTTCCCGCCAATTCCTGTAAACCTGCCTGGCCATCGCAATCCGCATTCAACGCTGCTTTAAGGCATCGGATCGCCATGGGCGAATTGGCTAATATTTCCCTGCACCATTGGACTGTTTCGGTTTCCAATTGCTCCAGCGGGACTACTTTATTAACCAATCCCATTTGTAAAGCTTCCTGTGCGTTGTATTGGCGGCAAAGGAACCAGATTTCCCTGGCTTTTTTCTGGCCCACGATACGGGCCATGTAGCTGGCGCCGTAACCGCCGTCGAAGGATCCGACCCGGGGGCCGGTCTGGCCGAAAATCGCATTTTCTGCGCAAACGGTCAAATCGCACAACAGGTGCAGCACATGTCCGCCGCCTATGGCGTACCCTGCTACCATGGCGATTATGGGTTTCGGGCAGGTTCGTATCTGGCGTTGAAAGTCTAACACGTTCAACCGGTGGATTCCTTTTTCGTCTTTGTAACCCGAATCGCCCCGGGTTTTTTGGTCGCCGCCGGAGCAGAACGCTTTGTCTCCTTGACCTGTTATGATAACCACGCCGATGGTCTCGTCTTCGCGTGCATCGGCCAACGCACGGGACATCTCTTCCACGGTTAGCGGGCGGAATGCATTTCGTACTCCCGGTCGGTTGATGGTAATTTTGGCTATGCCTTCAGCCTTATGGTATAGAATGTCGGCGAAGTCGCCGACTTTTTCCCAAGTTAATTTTAATTCCTGTGTCATCGATAGCTCCTTTATCCACACGATGTAGGGTCTCCTCGCCCCTGGAAGAAGTTGTGTTAAACCATCCCGCGAACGGTGCAATATCCCACGACCCTGCAATAAACCCCAACGCCGTTGGGTGGGGCTATCCTCCGTGGGCGAGGTGAAAAATGGTCATCTCCGAGTTGTCCGGGACAAGGTGGTAAGCGAAATCGTCGCTGGTGACCAGGTCACCGTTGACTGTAATTGTAATTAGCGAATAGCAGTAGCCCATTTTTTTCAGTACATCCGATACGGTCATATTTTCTTGCCAATCTATTTTATCGCGATTATTGATAGTTATCATTTTTTTTACCTTATACCTAAAATTTTACACTATTTTATACCAGGAAAAGGAATCCGTCAAGTACATCAAAATAAACATAATGAATTCTTCATTTGAAATCGAGGGGCCGGCAGTCGTTTTTTCCTTCCTCCTCGATAATTTTATTTTTTTTGGCAAACAGGCGAAAACAGGGGAAAATGGGGGAAGATTGTTTAAGACAAATATGAGAAAATACCCCTCTTGAAATAAAAACAGGATGAAATTAAAAATTCGATCTACCCCATTCGCCGCATTGGCGATCTTATATTAAAAGGTAAAAGGAGGAATATATGGCGCTATTTCAATTGGATCAAGTATTTTCTTACCAGGATGCCAACGATATTAAACGGTTGTGGGCGCACGCGAGCGCACCGGCAAACCCGGGGGACGGCGAAGTGTGGTTAGACCTTTCCACAACTCCTATCAAACTAAAACGTTATAAAAGCAGTGTCGGGACGTGGGAAACCATAGCAGGAACGACCAATGCCGAGCTGCTGGCCGCATTAAAAAACGTGGACGGTACCGGCAGCGGGTTGGATGCAGACCTTTTGGACGGCCAGGAAGGCACATTTTATCGAAATGCCGGTAATTTAAATGCCGGGACCGTTCCGCTTGCATGCATCCCTACAACGTTGACCGGCAAAGATGCGGATAAATTGGATGGCCAGGAGGGTTCGTTTTATTTGAATGCCACCAATTTGAATGCCGGTTCGGTAGCTCGAACCCAGTTGCCGGCTGAAATCGCCTATTCCGACACCGATAAAACCGTCAATGCCAATTACAAATGGGCTGACGATAAGCAAATCAGGACCGGGACCGATAATGACCTCAGGCTTTTCCACAGCTCGGCGTATGATAATAGTTACATCGATAATTATTATGGAGATTTATATATCAGGCAATTGTCCCATGGGGAAAAAATTTATTTGCAAGCGGAAGATGCTTCAGGCAATATGAAAACCCTGGCAACATTAGACCCCACAGTTCCGTGTGCAAAGTTTGATGGGGCCGTATCTATCGGAGAAATAACCGATTTAGTGATTTCCAACGGTGCTATAACTGTTTCTAAATCATATCATGCAATCGATACTGAAGGAGGGGCTGCTTCTGATGAATTGACTACTATTAACGGCGGCCAAACAGGGCAGCTATTGATTTTACAAGCTATTTCAGTACTAAGACCGGTAACCGTGGTCGAAAATACTGGGAATCTAAGGCTCGCCGGTAATTTTGTACTGAGTAAAAATAACGACAAAATAATGCTAATTGCAATGGATAAAACAAGTTCCGGAGGCATTTTAGAATGGCACGAAATATCAAGAAGTAATAATGATTAATTCGTCTTACTAAAATTTAAGGAACATTTCGGAGTGTTCGTCCACGCCGATAGATTCTTAATATACTGAAAAAATCCTGAAATCCTTGAATTATACCCATTACTTTGATAAAATTCCTCTAATGGCGAAACAAAATCCATCCTATTTTAAGCAGTTCATGAGTGGCAAAGCATCGGCGATATTTAAATTTCTCCACCAGCCTACCCAAGCTACTTTGCTTTGGCAGTCTTTACTTGTTCTCATTATCTTCGGAATAATTACTACTTATATCCTGGTTCACAGCGAGGCAATCTATTCAGGATATCATCTGACCGACGATCATGAAATGCTTCGAATCGCAGGAGATTTAAGAACTTCAAACCATAATATTATTGAAACAACCGTTACCTGGATAAAAAGAGATTTGTCCATTCGCTTTCGCCCCTTCTATTTTATACACCGGATATTGGAGATAGCTATTTTCGGGACTAATTTCACAATTCTATCAGCCTATACTGCTTTATTATCGATTTTATCCTCTTTTCTTTTTTTTATATTCGGGAGAAAAATCGGACTCAATTTCGTCGAATCGGTCTTTTTCTCCTGCTTTATTTTAATCGGGCCTCAATTTTGCATATGGTGGCGCCTTGGGCCCAACGAAACTATCGGAATGGTCATGTTGTCTATCAGCCTTGTTTTCGCAGCAATGCCCCTTCATTCAAAAAAATTCAAAACTCTGTACGATATCTTCTTAATCTTCTTCCTGCTTTTATCTTCACTATCGAAAGAAAGTTTCATACTCTTGATTCCTGCCATCCTTCTTTTAAAAATTTATCTCTCCATGGATAGTTGCAACAAGTCTTTTTTTGAAGCAATAAAACAAAACGCCTTTCCAATTGTTTCATTATCCATAATCTTCATCGTGGAAATGGTTATTGTTCTTTTTTTTGTTGGAACTTCGAAATTAGGAAATGCCGGGATTGACGGGAATATGAGTTTGAAATCTCTTGGAAAAACAGCAGCAGATTTTTTCTCTACCGGTGCCATCCCGATCTGGGTCGTTATTTCGATTTTATTCCTGGTGATTGTTTTAATATTATTTATTAAGGAGAAAAAAGCATTTTTAAAAGCCCTATTATTGAAAAAGAAGGAAATCGTTTTTATTTTCATCTCTGCTTTTTTAATCATTTTCCCCCAATGGGTCTTATACACCAAATCAGGCATTAAAGATAGGTATTTACTCCCCGGTATGATGGGGGTATCGTTTTTTATTGTATATTTAATGAGGTGTATCCGGCGCACCCGTGTCCAATGGCTGTATGTGATTGTACTCCTGCTTTTATCCGGTGCAGTTTTGACGAATATTAGAGCGACTCATGGAGATGCTGCTACCTTTGCCGGTATGGGAGAAGTTAATTCTCGTTTATTCTCTTTTATCGATAAAAATTCAGACCTGGACACCCCGATTATTATTGCTTCCGATCCCTTTTTTAACTATGAAGACACGATTTCAATGCAGGTGTACATGAGAGAAACCTTGAAGCGCTCGAATATCTACTTCTATCCCATTTTTTCGCGGAAGAAATATAATGCCTTCGGCAATTCTATTATTGAAAATTATTACCGGGTTTTCAACCAGGCCCTGGTTTCAAAAAATCAAGACATTCGGGAATTTAAATTGATTCTATTGCTGTCCGGGAATATGCAAAAAAAACTCTTGAAAGAATTGAGAAGGGATTTTAACTTTGATAAAAGGTATTATCGAACGAAAAGTATTGGAAGGTATTTTTTATTACGATACGAATCGAACAAAATGTTTTAGAGACATGCGGGAATATTTTGCCTAATTGTTTGGCAAACGGGGGAAAACAGGGGAAAATGGGGGAAGCTAATTCAAAACAAATATGGGAAAATATCTTTCTTGAAAAAAACAGCATGAATTTTAAATTAAACATCAACCTGCCTCATTCGTGTAATGAAGAATAGAAAAGGTAGACGGAGGAATATATGGCGTTATTTCAATTGGATCAAGTTTTTTCTTACCAGGATGCCAACGATATTAAACGGTTGTGGGCCAACGCGAGTGCACCGGCAACCCCAGGGGACGGCGAAGTGTGGTTAGACCTTTCCACAACTCCAATCAAACTAAAACGCTATAAAAGCAGTAACGGGACGTGGGAAACCATTGCAGGAACGACTAATGCAGAGTTGCTGGCCGCATTAAAAAACGTGGACGGTTCCGGCAGCGGGTTGGATGCAGACCTATTGGACGGCCAGGAAGGCACATTTTATCGAAATGCAAGTAATTTAAATGCCGGGACTGTTCCGCTTGCATGCATCCCTACGACGTTGACCGGTAAAGATGCGGATAAATTGGATGGCCAAGATGGCTCGTTTTATCAAAATGGTTCAAATATAAATGCAGGAACGATTTCTAAAGATAGGCTGCCAGCCGAGGCAGTTCGTACTGATACGGATGCAATAATATCTGCAAATACGAGATGGGTTGACGATAAACAAATGAGAGCTGGAACCGATAACGATTTGAGGATATTCCATAGTTCTACATACGATAATACATATTTGGATAACTATACCGGCGATTTTTATTTCCGTCAGCTTTCGAATGGCAATAATATGTACCTGCAAGCAAAGGATACTTCAGGAACCTTGAAGAGCATGCTTACGCTTGACCCTGATATACCTCATGCTAAATTTGAAAGTTTAATATCCATGGGCTCCCCAACAGCTTTAGTTATTTCAAACGGCGCGATTACAATCTCCAAATCGTACCATGAAATAGATACGGAAGGCGGCGCAAGCTCGGATGATTTAACGAATATCAATGGAGGCACTATCGGATCTCTTCTATTATTGCGGTCCACAAACTCAGCAAGGAGTGTGAGGTTGAGAAATGGTGTTGGAAACCTGGTTTTATGCGGCGATTTTACACTCAATTCTTCTAACGATGTCATTGTTTTGTATAATAAAGACAGTGTAAATTGGATTGAAGTCACCCGAAGTGATAATCTCTAATTTTCGATAAAATTTTACCCGTCAATATTTAATTGAAAAAACACTAATTTTCCAAAATTGATAAAATTTCCTAACCGATTATCAGGACTCAAAAAATACCGTCGGTGTGGTATTTATGAACTCCATCCCAATATTTTACCTGGCTCTGGCTCACATTACTTGCTGAAACCGAACAAATCAACGTGGCGCGGTTTGCGGGCAGGCTTCTACCCGGCAAAGCCCTATATTTAAACTGCTCCTTGTTTTTAATGAACATCTTTATTATAAACGAAGGGGTAATTTTTAAAAGAAAATACTTGAGTTTTGATAAAAGGTTTCTTGATTTGAGAAAATAAATTTTATTGACTGTGATCCCCAGGCTGCATAATGTATCGCAAAGACCCGTAATATTAAAAAATGTTATGCTTGTGGGCTCATACGGGCCTTTTGCCCCGGTAGGGCAATAGAGGAGCGGATGTTTTTCAGCTATATCCAGTATCCCGGTTTCGATAATGATGTGGCCTTTATCGGCAGTAACATCCCGAACCAGTTTTAAAGCCCAGAATGGGTAACGCAAATGATAAAGAACTCCAGCAAATATAACAACATCGAATTTCCCGAATTTCTCTGGAGTTAAGTCATACAAGTTCATATTAAACATTTTAACTTTTGAATTAAAATAAGGGATAAGGAATTCTGTTGCCGCGGAAGATAGATTATTATCGATCCCGATTACTTCTTTCGCACCACGTTTTTCGGCTTCGAAACAAAAGAGCCCATCACGGCAACCGATGTCTAATACTCGTTTCCCTTCAATTGAAATGGAATTTAGTGCAGAATGAACATTTTGTTGAGCATGAAGATGTCTTCCCTCTCCAGGAGTAGATAGACCTTCTTTTATCTTTATGATATGGTAGAATTTGTATTTAGATAAAGTTCTTTGTATTTCGTCAGGGTTCGAATCTGTAATCATTTGCAGTTTGTCTCCTCGAAGAAATTAGAATTGGATAGAGATTTGTTATTTTTTAAAGATAAAATGCGATGTAGGGTAATCATGAGTGGCGGTTAATCAACCATTCGATGGCGACATTGGCTTCCATATTGGCGGCAATGGCTACACGCGATGAAATCAAGCCCATACTCATATCGGTCTTCTGATCCCCGCAAACAATAATGTGGCCTGCCTGGCGAACAGTCAAAGCCGATGTGCTCCCGTAACCCGATATACCGCTGGCGCATATCGCCGGCTTCCGGGGGAAATGGGTACACCATGTTTCGATGAGCCACATTTTGCTTTCGGCTTTATCGAAGGCTTCGATTAATAAATCCGCCTCTTTAAACAATAGAGGAACGTTTTTCGGGCTGAGTTCCACGCAGAAAGCTTCGATTTGAAGGTCCGGGTTTATGGCCCATAAATGGGCGGAGAGTGCCTGGGTTTTTAGTTTACCGACATCCGGGAGGAAGTAATACTGCCGGTTAAGGTTAGATAGCTCGACTTTATCGAAATCAGCGATAATGAGTTTCCCGATCCCAGCCCGGGCTAATGCAACAGCAGCGTTCGAACCCAGGCCGCCGCACCCGGCTACAGCCGCGGTTTTTTTTGAAAGAATGCCCCGGGTACCCGGGACATTCCGTTCAAAAATTCGCTCTATTTCTACTTTATCCGGTTTATCGATCATTCCTGGTCATCTTTAACGATAGCTACCAATTCCGGCAGGTCGATTCCCAGTTCTTTCAGCCGCTCGATTTTTGGAACGCCGTTTTTCGTCCAGCCCCTTCGCTGGTAAGCCGCATCGACAACCTTGTTATACATGGATTCTCGGTATTCGCGGAGGATTTTCATTTTTTCTTCCGTAGTTTTACCTTCGGGGTCAACTCCAATGATGTTTTTGAGCTGGGTGTCATACCGTTCTACCCGGGATTCGTATTCTTTTTTGGTTACCGGTCCCATCGCTCGGAAGGGAGGCATATCATCTTTTCGAGTACCGAAACCGAACATCCTGCACATGATCCGCTGCAAATTGTGAACCCTGGCGCTCTGGTCCAACATGCCTTTCTCGTCGATGGGTTTTCCCAGCATACCTTCGTAGAATTTGAAGAAGTCTTCCACGTGTCCAGGTACTTTAGCCGCGACTTGAGGGGGATATTTTTTATTATCGGCGGGTACGATATCGTTCCAGATCAGTTTGCACAGTCCATGGAGTCCGAACCAGGTTCTCCAGAGCGGGAAGTAATAGAGGGCTTCGGCTTTATCTTCGAAAGTCGGGATCTGGTTGTTCACCATGTCCATGAAGATAAGCCAGGCTTCGTCGTGTTGGGGGCCTTTCACCGACATCGTATAACCCGCTTGCTGTGCCAAAGATTCTTTGGAAACGTATTCGGAGTATTCGAGGCCTTTGACTTCCATGCCGATATCCTGCAGGAATTTTGGGTCTGCGCCTAGTTCTTTGATCCACTTATTTTTGAGCCACCGGGTGCCCTGTCCGACTTCGACGCCGAAACCTTCGCCCCGGGCCATTTCGTGGAGGCATTCCAGTACTTCGTTGGCGGCGCCGAACTTCAGGATTTTGCCGCCCGTATGCTCGGATGTGATAACGCCGTTTTCGAAGCATTCCATGACAAAAGCCATGCAAGTGCCCATGGAGATGGTATCGATGCCGTAGGTGTCGCAGTAGAAGTTAAATTCCAACAGGAATTCGGGATCGAAACATCCCATGTTGGTGGATGCTGCAGCGGTCTCATATTCGGGGCCGTCTACGGTGACCCGTTGGCCTTTGTAAGGACCGGTTTTGATGAGGAAGTTATCTGCTGTTTTCGCACAGGCCATGGAACAACCTTTCCAGCACCCGTCCGACAATTTCTGGGTTAAAAATTTATTTTTGAGGGTTTGGTGGCCGACTTTGTGGGCATCCGGGTGAGCGCCATATTGGTAATTCATAACAGGGAGCAAGTCGTAGGCATTCATGACGTCCACGATATTAGCGGTACCTACTTCGCGCATACAGCATTGGACCGAGTCCAGGGTAGCCATTTCTGCGTTGATGCGCATGCCGTAGTCCCGGATCATTTTCGGGTCTGCCGGGTGGTTCATGTCGTCCACGATTTCCAGTGCGCGGGTGGGGCAGACATACGCGCAGGAAGTGCATCCCACGCAGTGGGGGTCTACTTCGCCAAAGGGCATGGTGAGGTGGCGTTTGATCCCGCGGCCCGCAAAATCGATAATCCGTTCCTGGATGAATTCTTCGCAGGCTCTTACGCATTGTCCGCAGAGTATACAGGCTTTGGGGTTCGAGTCGGATATTTCGCTTTGGAACCGGCTGCCGTCGGTGACGCCGCACCGTTTGGCAATCGCTTTGATGAGCGGGACATCCGGCCATCTCCCGAGGTACATTTCAGCCAGTACTTTCCGGCGTGCTTTCACTCGTTCGGATTCGGTTTCGACTTTGATTTCCCCTGTGATAGGATAGTTGCAGGAGGTGACCAGTTTCTTTGTTCCTCCCGTTTCGATTTCGCAGACGCATAAGCGGCAGCTTCCGGTTGGGGTGAGATTTTTATTCCGGCACAGGGTAGGTACGGAGAATTTGGCGTCCTGGATAGCCTGGAGCAAGAAAGTTCCCCGTGTCACGACTATTTTTTGGTCATTAATAATGATTTCTATTTTTTTTAATTCGCCTTTCGGTGGTATTGCAGCCATGGTTGGTTCCTCCTCTGGGTTATTCGGATTGACAGGCCTTGCAAGGGGCCTCACCGATATGGCTTTCGCATTCGGTTTTGAACCATTTGAGAGCGGTTAGAAAGGGGTTGGAAGCCGTGGTGCCGAAACGGCAGAGGCTGGTATCTTTCATAGTTTCGGACACTTCTTTGATGAATTCCAGGTCCCCGGTTTTTCCATTCCCGGAGCAAATGCGATCCAGTGTGTTTTTAATAGCATAGAGTCCTTCCCTGCATGGGGTGCATTTACCGCAGGACTCTTCCAGCAGGTATTCCGCCAGGTGGTGTATTTTATCCATGATGCAGGTGGTGTCGTCCATCACGATAATATCCCCGGTGCCCATTAAGGTACCGGCTTCAGCGAGGGGATCGAAATCGGCTTTAATATGGAGTTGGTATGAGGGAACAAAGCCGCCCCAGGGTCCGCCCACCTGGACAGCTTTAACCGGTTGGCCGCTGGCGGTGCCGCCGCCGATGGTTTCGACGATTTCTCGCAGTGTCGTACCCATCGTTACTTCGACAAAGCCGGGGTTCCGTGTGTCGCCGGAAAGGAAAAACACTTTCGTGTGGGACGCAGCGAATTTTTCAATGCCTTTTTCCATGATTACCGGGATATTGGCCCAGGTTTCGGCTGTGTTGAGGATGGTGGGGTTGCCGCGGAATCCGATTTCTGTTGTGGGGACATATTTAGGCTGGGAGTCGCCGGCTTTGCCGGACATGGCTGCGATAATGGAGGAGGATTCTCCGCCGACTGCCGCACAGGCGCAGGGGTGAACATGGATATAGAAAGAGAAATCCGAGCCGTGTATTTTTTCACCCAGGAATCCTGCTTTTTGGGCTTCTTCGATGGCTTTCAGCAGTTTTCCTGGTGTGTCGGTTTTGTCTTTGCGGAGAGTGATGAAGCCTTCTTTTGCGCCCACTGCGTATCCGCCGGTGATTAAGCCTTCGATGACAGCATGGGGGTGAGTTTCAAGGATTGCGTGGTCTACGCCGGTCCATCGGTCGCTTTCTCCTGTTGTGCAGACTACATAGATGTCTTTGTTTTTTTCTTTACTTGCATTAAGGGCGGCTTCCCATTTTTGGCCTACCGAGAAACCGCCGCTGCGGCCGCGGAGTCCTGATTTTTTTACTTCGATAATAATATCTCCCGGTTTTTTGCTTGCCAGGATTTTTTTCAATGTGTCGTAACCGCCCCTGGCCATGTATTGTTCGATATTTTCTGGGGATTCCGTTCCTGTGCTGTGTAGAATAACCGGTGATTTGGGGCAGAGAAAAAGGTAAGGTTGGGGGAGGTCGGTTTTGGTGGGGGTGGCTTTTTCTTGAAGGGTGAAGTACTTATCGAAGGTAGCGATGTGATAGATATAGGCTTTGGGTATGCCGGTTTTTAGATTGATTCGGTCCATGGCGGTATTGGAGATCATGTGGAACCGTTCCTGGATATCTTGCATGATTTCCACCGTATATTCGCGGTCATTGCCCCATTTTTCGATGATGGCGTCGATGGCAGGGATATGGTGTTTTGGTTGGATAGTGATTTTAGTGGGTTTCACCCATTTAGCCGCTTTATTTTCCTGGACGCGCCATGCAGGGGTGATGTCTTTGTTTTTGATGATGAGGGCTTTGAGTTGTTTATCCCTGAAAACCGTTCCGACACCGCCGCGTCCGGCTTGTTTTAAGCGGGCGACGTTTCGTCGCCAGTCCCAGAAGGAGAAGTTGAGAACGCCCATCCGGGAATGGATGGCGGCTTGTCCGGCTGATACTACGGCAATATTGCGTTTATCCAGGTCATCTTCGGCATACATTTCGGTCAGTTCTTCTGCCAGGATGTGTGAATCGATGCTTTCGAGTGGGGCTGTTTCGATGGTGATTTTTTTCTTCACTGCATCGACGACGATAATGGTTTCTTGTTTGGCTTTTCCGCGTATAACCAGGACGTCGAAGCCTGCGAATTTCATATAAGGGCCGAAAAAACCGCCCACGTTGCAGTCCATTACAGATTGGGTTATGGGAGACAATGCGGTTACCAGTGTTTTACCGGAACCGGGGAAAGAGGTTGTCCCACCCAGGGGGCCGGGTGAGAAGCAGATGGGATTTTCGGGGCTGTCCCATTTGGTGTTTTTTGAAACTTCCTGGAACATCATCCAGAGATCGAATCCTTTTCCGCCGGTCCACAGGTCTTTCATTTGTTGTGTAACGGGTTGGGTGGATATTTCGTTTTTGTCCAGGTCGATCCTGAGGATTCGGTCTGAATAGCCTCTAAAGAGTTCTTTTATCTCGAAAGGGAATTCACACAGGATCTCATGTGCTTTGCGCATCCGGTCAATTTTTTCTAAAGACATAGGGTTTCCCTCCAGAATAAAACGGGGTTTGAAAACTTTTTTTTGTCGTCATATCCGGTTCATTCTTTTGTATGGTATTTTTGATTCTAGATGATAATTTTTTTGTTAGGATTTGTCAAGAGGTTTTCGTTAGCTTTTGATGAGTTTTAAGAAAGTGCCTTTTTTTTCGTCTTCCCGGAAATTTTTTTGACTGTCCCTTTTTCCCCCACCGTGTGGGGCGGCTGACAATTAAAGAAGCCGCAGGTTTTGATTATAAGCATTATTAAAAGTTTTGGGAGGTGCCTGAACCTTTTTACATAAAGGTTCTGACAAAATTGATGGTGAATCAGGCGGCGCATCCTTTATTGACAAAAACCCTTTTTACTGATATTGTTAAAATTCAAAAAAAGAGGTGACAGAATGAAACGACGAGAATTTATCGTACAATCGACTATAGCCACATCATCCCTACTTATCCCGGGTTTCATGGATAAACTCTCCTACGCAGCAAGCCTGCCGGTAGTGAAAATAGAAGGCGAATCCCCCTACACCATCACTAATAAAGCCATCGAAACCCTGGGAGGCATGGGAAAAATCATTTCAAAACAAGATATTGTGATGATTAAACCCAATATCGGCTGGAATCGCAGCGTCGAACAAGCCGCAACCACAAACCCCGAGGTCATTAAAGCCCTCATCGAAATGGCACTCAACGCCGGCGCTAAAAAAGTCATCGTCATGGACAACCCCTGCCATAAAGCCGAAGATACCTATAAACGCAGCGGCATCGAAGAAGCCGCTAAAAAAGCCGGCGCCGAAGTCCGCTACACCGACGAAAACCGCCTGGTTACCCACAATTTCAAAGGCGAAAGCCTCAAACAATGGCCGGTATTCAAAGATTTCCTGGAAGTAGATAAAGTGATCAACGTCCCCATCCTGAAACACCACGGCAGCGCCGGCCTCACCATCGCTATGAAAAACCTCTACGGCATCCTGGGCGGCAATAGAGGAAAACTCCACCGCGACATGGGCATGGGCATCGCCGACCTCGCCTACGGCTTCAAAACCCACCTCACGGTCGTAGACGCCTACCGCATCCTCAAAAACAACGGACCCATCGGCGGCAGACTCTCCGACGTCGAATTGAAAAAAACCATCATCGCTTCCACCAATATCCTCGAAGCCGATGTCGTCGCCATCTCCGTCTTCGGACTGAACCCCGCAAACTTCGAATTCATCCAGGCAGCAGCCGAAAAAAATATGGGCAATACCGACCTCTCCAAAATCAACCTGAAATCACTCAAAATCTAATTCATTTTTCGATACCGACATCAAACTTGTACTCGAACTTAAAACTAATTTGTATCTTGAGTGTTGCTTTTTAGAAATATATAACATAAAGGTAAAATATGAAAACTCGATCCGGTAAAAAAATTCAAAGGGTACGTATCATCGCACAAATTTTTTTCACTTTCCTTTTTTTTTACCTACTCCTCCACTCCGGGTACTCCCGAGTCGAATCGTTCAACTATACCGAATACTTTTTCTACTTTGACCCCCTCCTCCTGGTAACCAACTTCCTGGCCATCGGTAAAATCATTCCCTTATTCCTCCTCTCCCTCATCCCCCTATTTCTAACTATCTTTCTGGGGCGATTCTTCTGCGGATGGGTATGCCCTTTCGGCGCCATTAACCAATTTTTCTCCTGGATTTTTAGGAGATCCAAAAAAGAAAAACGAGAAGTAGATAAAAAATTATTGAAGTTCAAATACCTGGTCCTTGCAGCAGTACTTATGGCCGCTGTCATGGGAACCCATTTGGTGGGATGGTTGGACCCCTTTTCCCTCTTAACCCGCAGCACCGCCACATCGGTGAATCCTGCGTTGAATTATATCGCTCACCAAACGCTCAAACCGGGCGCCGGCGATACGGGCATCATAGCCAAAGGACTCAAACCGGCTTATAACTTTGCCAAAAAAAACATACTGACCAATAAGCAGCGAGTCTCTTCCCAACCTTTTGTCATCGGCGGGATTCTCATTTTTTTACTGGTCATGAATCTCTATAAGCGGCGGTTTTTCTGCAATTACCTCTGCCCCCTGGGTGCATTATACGGCCTGGTCTCCCGCGTGAGCCTTTTCAACTTGAAAACCAATTCCAATTGCATTTCATGCAGCGCCTGTTCGAAGAATTGCACCTATAACGGCAGCCCTTACAACGACTACATGAAATCCGAATGCATGACCTGCTTTAACTGCACCTCCGACTGCCCCAAAGACGCCATCGATGTTCGCATCGAGCTCCCTAAAAAAGCAAACCGGACACCCATAGATATCGGCAAGAGAATACTTATCGGTTCTTTGGTTTCCGGTGTCGCAGCGGCAGCTCTTCCCAAAATAGTCATTCAAAATAGGTCCAGGCTTCACGGGTTCACCCGGCCCCCCGGTTCCATTAAAGAAAAAGAATTCCTGGCCAAATGCATCCGGTGCGGTCAATGTATGCAAGCATGCCCCACCAATTTCATCCAACCGGCCCTCTTGGAAGCTGGCCCGGAAGGGATATGGACCCCCATCCTTAACGCGCAAACGGGCTACTGCGAATATGAATGCAATAAATGCACGCAAGTATGCCCCACCAAAGCCATCGAATTACTAACCCTTCCTGGAAAAAAAGAATTCAAAATCGGCACGGCGGTTGTGGATAGGAGCCGGTGCTATACCTACGCAGACGGGTACAACTGCGCCGTATGCGAAGAACACTGCCCGGTCCCGCAAAAGGCAATCCGGTTCAATGAAGTCGAAAGATCGAACTTCAAAGGTAAGATGGTTAAAGTTAAACGAATATACGTGGTCCCGGAATTATGCATCGGGTGCGGCATTTGCGAAAATGTATGCCCCAGGGGCGACGCGCCGGGCATTCTCAACACCGCGGAAGAAGAAGCCCGTGAATTTAGTTATTACTAATATCGCCAATCTAATAAGGAGATAAAAAATGAATGGAAAAAAAAATCCAGCTCGCGGTCCTGCAATTTTCGGTTTAATTCTCATCGTATTCGGGGTATTGTGGATATTGAACAATACCGAGGTGATACGCTTCCAGTTCCACGAATGGTGGCCGCTTATTATTATTGCCATCGGCCTGGGACACTTAATCAACCGCCAACGGTTCTTCGACCTGGGGGGATGGCTGTTTATAATCGTAGGAACGGCTTTCTTTCTCACCGAAAACCATTTTGTCAACCGGCACGAACTCTGGAAATATTGGCCGGTTTTATTGGTTATAGCGGGTATCGTTCTTATTTTCAACCGGTCCCAATGGCCGTTAATGTCAAATAAATCTTACTGCACCGCCGATACCGGCAGCGATGAAACCAAAGATGAAGGCGGTTCATCCACAGCCGCAGAGCAGATCAATGAATCTGCCATCTTCGCCGGCCTGGAGAGGCGCATTACTTCCAAACACTTCAAAGGCGGAACACTCTCGGCTATTTTCGGCGGCATGGATATTAACCTCGTGAACGCCGAATTATCGGAGGGCAGCGCTGTCCTGGATGCTACCGCTATCTTCGGGGGTATCACCATCATTATCCCCACGTCCTGGGTTATCGAAATCCACACGACAGCCATTTTCGCCGGGGTTGAACAAAATTGCACCAACCTCCAACAAAACACGGGGAAACGCCTGATAGTAAATGCCAATGCTATTTTCGCAGGTATCGAAATCAAGAATTAAAAAACTTTTATCTTCAATATAATAAAGACGAGACATAAAGGTTGAAATCTGCAAGAAAATTATTTACAATTATATTTACATGAAAACGTTCGAGGAAGAAAAAAAATGAAAATTTATCTGGCATCCGACCATGCAGGTTTTGAATTAAAAGAAAAAATAAAACAATACCTTTGCGGGAAAGAATATATAGTGGAAGACATGGGGACGCATTCCGGAGAGTCCGTCAACTGGGCTTATTACGGGGCTGAAGCAGCAAGAAAGGTATCGATGGACCCGGAAGGATCGAAAGGTATCGTGGTATGCGGTTCCGGGATCGGTATGTCCATAGTTTCCAACAAATTCAAAAATGTCAGGGCTGCGCTGTGTCACGATGAATATACCGCAGAAATGAGCCGGAAACATAATAACGCCAACGTTTTAAACATGGGGTCGCGTATTATCGACCATGAAAAAGCCCTCCGAATCGTGGATAAATGGTTGAACACCGCTTTCGAAGGAGGCAGGCACCAGGAACGACTGGAATTCCTTCTCAAAAATATCGAAGAAAAAAATTTTAAATAAATACTTTAACTTATTAAGGAGATATTACTATGTTGGATAAAGATTTATTTCAAATGGACCCGGAAGTAACCGAAGCGCTGTTGATGGAAATCAACCGCCAGAATGATAATTTGGAACTGATTGCTTCGGAAAACTACGTCCCCAATGGAATTATGGAAGCTATGGGTTCCGTATTGACCAATAAATATGCCGAAGGGTACCCCAAACAAAGATATTATGGCGGGTGCGAATATGTGGATATCATCGAGAAATTAGCCATGGACCGTGCCAAGGCATTGTTTAATGCAGATTATGCCAATGTCCAGCCCCATTCCGGGACTCAAGCCAATATGGGCGTATATATGACGGTTTTACAACCGGGGGATACCATGTTCGGTTTGGACTTATCTCACGGCGGCCACCTCTCTCACGGACACCCGCTGAATTTCACCGGTAAATTGTACAAGGTTGTTTTTTACGGCGTCAACAAAGAGACGGAAACCATCGATTACGATGTGTTGGAGAAATTGGCTTTGGAACATCATCCAAAACTAATTATGGCCGGTGCTTCCGCTTATCCCAGGTTCCTTGATTTCGAGCGCTTCAAGAAAATCGCCGACAGTGTCGGGGCCATTCTCGCAGTGGATATTGCCCACATTGCCGGTTTAGTCGCAGCGGGTCTTCACCCCTCCCCGGTCCCGGTGGCGGATTTCGTCACTTCTACCACCCACAAAACCTTGCGCGGCCCCAGGGGCGGTTTAATTCTCGCCAAAAAAGACCACTCCAAAGAATTGCGCAAAGTGGTTTTCCCCGGTATCCAGGGCGGCCCGCTGGAACATATCATCGCTGCCAAAGCGGTTTGCTTTAAAGCAGCTATGGAAGACGAATTCAAAGACTACCAAAAACAAGTTCTTAAAAACGCCAAAACCCTGGCCGAAGAATTCGTTAAACTGGGACTTCGTATTGTCTCCGGCGGTACGGATACCCACTTGATGCTGGTGGACGTCACCCCCCTGGGCATTACCGGTAAAGACGCGGAAACCGCTCTAGATATCGCCGGTATTACCGTAAACAAAAACACCATCCCCTTTGACCCCAATCCTCCTATGATCAGCTCCGGTATCCGGGTCGGCGCCCCCGCCGTCACTACCCGCGGTATGAAAGAAAACGACATGAAAATCATCGCCAACCTGATCCTCGACGCCCTCAAACATACCACCGACGAAAACTACCTCCACTCCATCAAAAATAAAGTCAAAGAGCTCACCTCGGCATACCCGATTTATAAAGACCTCATCGACAAATATTCGATTAAATTAAAAAAGAACTAAATAGATTTACTTTCATGTTTTGAGGCTCATTGCTTATGGGAACGAATTTTCTCCCATAAGCAATGGGTTTCCTCATCCATATAAAGACAATAAATCCCGGGGAGAGCGGGTTTCTTTTATTTCGGTATATAAACGGTTACCGGCCGCACAAAATCTTCTTCGTTAACTCCCACCCTGAACATACTGCCGTATTGAAAACTGACTCCCCAATGCCGCACAGGGTTGAAAACATCCCCTGTCCGCGTGGAATACTGCAGCCGGGAAAAAAGCGGGTCAACATGATATAGTTTATAGGTTTTTTTCTCTAAAATCGAGGCAGCTTCTTCCAATGTCGGGAACCGCCATGTGGAAAATCCCGCATATTGGCGCCGGTTTAAATCCGTTAGCCACTCTATCGCGTTTTCAAACGATAGGGGAGTCGATGACCCCGACTGGTGCCAAACCAAACCCGTCGCGTGATCGATAAGCACCTGGTCCCCGTTGATGGTCTTTAACTCGAATTTATTGGGAAAGCTTTCACGCCGGTTCCATCGCTTATCGAAAAAGCCGTTTTTATTCAACATGGATATGACATCTTCTTCAGTGAGTGTCTTGTAATCCGACCGAAGCTTGATCGGTCCGGTTATGGAACGTTCTCCCTTGCTTTTACATGCCGGGCCCAGCATCAAAAAAAATAATAACCCCAAAAAACAAATCGTGGTAAATGCTGCCAGGAGTTTATAACTCTTAAATTTTTTCACGTTTTTCTCCTTTTAATGGAAATCAATAACACTACATTTATACCACATTGTTATTCCCTGGGTCAACCCCACCCCCACTACTACCCCAGCAGTTCTTGTATAATTATTTTCTTACTGAAATCAGTTTATCTGATTTCAGAGATCCTATGCGCAAAATAGGAGGTGATGCGTAAAAAAGATATTTCATGCCCATTTATTCAAATTTATTGATGACTGATCATTTGAAGAAGATATTGCCAAATTTTACTGAGTACCAGTACTATGTTGGGTTAATTGATAACGTTGGTGAAAGTGTATAAACGCCGAATCACAAGAATGATGATGGTCTGACGTGTTGACGTGTTGACGTGCTGACGTTCTGACGTACAATTTTAAAGGATTGAAAATTTTCTAATAGGAGGAAATGCATATGACAATGGCAATGGCCAATGACGCCAATACCGATGATAGTAGTTGTCGTTGCAATAAGCGTTACTGTTACTATATTGGTGGCGATGTAAGTAAAGGATATTGTAATTTTGCTATCATGGACCAGGACAGGAAAATCATTGAAACCGATTTTCAACTGGATGATACCCCAAAGGGGCACCAGAAACTATCCAGTATTTTAACGGACATTAGAAAGAAGTCCCCTGATGCGTTGATATTCGCGGGCTTTGAAAGTACCGGCGGATATGAGAACAACTGGTACCAATTGCTTTGGAAACTGAAGGATACAATTAATCTACAGGTGACCCGCCTTAACCCGTTGGGGGTCGTTTTGATAGCAAAATGAAGTGGGTGGCCTACCTGGCCCAGGAGTCGGAGTCCCACTTCTGCCGGTACTGTAGCCGAAGGAACCAGGATATCGGGGTCTTCCTATATCCGGGTAAAGGTGTATTTTTGAGGATTTACCGTAATGATGGCTTCGGGTTTTTTTTCTTCGATCAGCGCGTTAATTTTTTTGTCGCGGTCCGGGTTGATGATTCTCCAGTTCTTCGGTACGATCCCTTCGGAAGTCAGCTCGCCGTACATGATGCATATTTTTCCCGTTGTATCGGCTTCTTCCAATTCTTTGATTGTACATACTGCCGTGGCGGGGGCGTATATATCGCAGGAAATAGAGAACGCATTGGCCCGGGCGGGCAAGATTTCCCCGTTTTGTTTTAAAATAGTTTGCTCGTCAGTCCAATCCATACAATCGAAAGGCTGTTCTTCGATTTCCAGTCCAGCCCCCTGGAAAATATGTTTGATATACGCGGCTGCAAGGTGGTTAGCCGGGGAGCCGATGGGCCGGGCGCCCATTTGAGTACAGATGGTCTCCAGGTGAGTAAGAATATCGGTTTTTAATTTGTCCAGCATTGGGCCCTCCTCCTTTAAAAGAAGGGGTATCCCGGGAGGGATACCCCCTTTTTCGATTAAAAAATAGAGTTAAACTCTATTAGTCCAAAAAAGAAATTAATCCCGGGACAGTCCCGGGATTAAAATCATGTGCTAGTCGATCGCCGCACAAGAGTCCGAACAAACCTGGCAGGTACAAATGTAAATATACCGCGTGGGGCAAATGGGGTGCCAGGTGTTACAGTTCCCGTACAGTTTGGTGTTCAGGTATCCGCCTTTGACTGCTGCTTTTGCAGGATTATCCAGGGTCGCGATGGTGGATTTGTTGAGATGGATTTTTTTGATGCCTTTTAAGGTCTTCATGGTTGTGTTTCCTCCTATTTTTTCTATTAGTTTTAAAATACAAAAGAGTGTTTACTTGTTCGATAGCAAAAAAAGTTAGCTGTCTCGCACCCGCGCTGCATGAGAAAGAGAAAAATCCCGACGATTCCTCCACTTTGAATTTTTAAAACGAATCCTCCACAGGGAAGCCCGAAAGATAATTGCTTTTCATTGAACATCATACATATATTATCTAAAAGTAAATCAAAAGTCAACAACGTTTTTACCAAAATCCACCACCTCTTTTCTTAAATCACCCCTTCCGTTCGGTTTTTATTTTTTTTTGTTATTTATAAACGACATTAGCTTTTACTCCTTGATTTCCAACGCTAAAAACGCTTAAAAAAC
>Ga0105104_10000637_pt1 | contig 27070 bp, 46 predicted proteins | sample PPLLaktember2015_3_FD_87034 | JGI IMG/M metagenome (GOLD analysis project Ga0105104, IMG submission 87034) | Freshwater sediment microbial communities from Prairie Pothole Lake near Jamestown, North Dakota, USA - PPLs Lake P7 Core (6) Depth... | ecosystem: Environmental > Aquatic > Freshwater >...
CATTGGCAGCTGCCACGTGTGACCATTTACCATCTGACGCATAAACTACCGGGCTATCTGTACGCCCTAAAACAGTACTCACCAGCCTGTTTGCCTGCCCTGTCATGGCTTCCAGTAGCTTATTGCCTAACTCGAAAGGTAAGATTACATTTGCGGTTGTGGCGGGGTAAATAGATACTTCTTTTATGGTTAATGCCTGATCATTGGTAAAATAAAAAGTACCTGTTGATGATCCTAATTGATAAACATTTAAAAATATATAATCACCTACTGCAAATGTAAATAACTTACTAATAGCCCAGGGAATAGTAACATCATAAGTACCAGCGGCATTAAACTCATAATCAACTTTATCCTGCGAAACACCACCTGAATCTAAATGAAAAAAAGCTATGAATATTTTAGCCCCGGCCAATATAGCCCCGGCCATTCTAAAAGTTAAAGTACCGGATAATGTAAATGAGCCAGCTGTTGATGCAACAAAAAAAGCATTTTCAGCCGTCCTAATATCAGCTTCACCGTAAACATCAATGATACTTTTATATTCAGTATCATTAATTGCAGGGACTACGGTCGGGTTGCATTGGGAATTAATAATACCTAATGAAATTCCAGTCTCATTATTAACAATTGATAGCGTTGATACTCTTAAAGTTTCAACCCCTGTAACCGCTGCATTAACATAACTTGCAGCGGCTGTCATGGCATCACCGTCAAGGTTTACCGTATCATTATAATTGATAATATTTTCTGACCTATTGAGAAACTTCTCAGAAAAGCCACTATCTAAAAAGGTTAGTTTAACTATAGGATTATACCCTTCGTCCGCTGGTGTATAAGTTGAAAAATCAGCTTTCCCGTAAAAATCCTGTACATAAACCCCGGTTGCATTATTCCATTTTTCAACCTTTAAAAATAGTTGTGATTCAATTCCATCATAAGCCTCTAATTGAGTAATATAAGTATAACCATCTTTGGCGAAGGTATATTGCCCGGTATATTTTCCAAAGAAACCGCCATAAAGTGCATCCCTGGACAATGTTTTAAACACAGTCGAGTATCCGATAGGTTCGTGTTCTAAAACCTGCCAACCAAAACGATCACTATATAATGAAAATCTAAGCACGCCTATGATATTTTTTACTTAAATAATGTACTATGTTATTTCCATCGATTGTCGTCACCCCGTTACCATCAACCACTATGTTAAGCGGTTTTAATTTGTCAAGTTTACTATCGATTTTCTCAAAGATTTTTATTGATTCATGGTTAAATTTCTGAGAATAATCATCAAAATATTGCGGTTTACGCAAAGATTCTTTTAAGGCCATGCTGTTTAATTCATTGTTCGGAATAATATCAGCACCCTGGGGAATGAATATTCTGCTTTCTTTTTCAGGGGTAAGAAATGATTTACCATCTTGTGTAATCATAAGTTCTGGCCCGGCTTCTGAAACTGTGGCAAAGGTAGCAGGCCCGCCTTTACGACCTTTCTTATATTTTGGTTCGGGAGTTGACATTATCATTCCAGTTTGCAATAAGGCCGAACCCATAATCATGGCAATTAAAGGAATACCAGCATAACCCATTTTCCAGGCTTCCATAATGGCCGGGCCTTGCTTAATGATTATTTCTGCCAATGCAATACGCCTGTTAAATCTAAACTGTCTTTGCTGGATCTGTACTTTTTGCTTTTCAATTTGCATTTGTCTGGTTTGGCTTTCGGATTCCAGTACTTTCCTTTCATTCTCGGTTAACTTTTCATTCTGTAATTTCTTTTGCAAAGATTCTTTTTCAGCATTTAAATCAGTATCGTAATTCCTTATTTGCCCTTCGTAATAATTATTCCCAATGGTAATAATAGCATCATGAATATCCTGTTGTAATTGCTTTTTCCTTGCGGCTATATCTTCAGCGAGTTTTATTTCCTTTGCCGCTGCTTCCTCCCAAAGTTCCAATTCATAATTAACTTGGGCCTCCAATATTTCTGCACTTGTGGCTCCGATTTGTTCCTTTGCATCGGCTACGTTTTGCTCACTTTCGATTATTGTATTATCCTTATTTATTTTTTCGTCTGCTATTTTTTTAACATATTCTTCATGTTTTTGAAGGTCTTCTTTTCTTTTATTTTCCTTTTCTTCATTCAGTTTTATCTGTAAGTCAATGCTTAAAGCAGTATATTCTCTTTCTAATTCAATTTTTCTTGCTGTATATTCTTTACTTTTTGTTATTTCTTCCTCTCCAATTTCTTCGCCATTCCTTGCCCTTTCACGCTGCAATTGTATATATAGAGAATGTTCTATTTGATTTGCCTTTTGAAGCTGCAAATTGGCTTCCATTTTTCTATCAATCATATCAATCTCATCTTTGTTTGATTTTTCAAGTTGAGAAAGATAAAATTCTGATTCTTCTTGTGTTTTTTTCTGAGTTTTACGATATTCCTCTAATTTATTATTTGCAATCTCTACTTTTTCAGCATTGGATTTAAAAGCACTTGCAAGGGCTATTATTCCAACAACTAAAGCAGCCGCCCCGGCAACTATTAACCCTATTACCCCTATACTTGCTTTCTGAGCTGCATTAAAAGCCCATTGCCATGCGGTTGCAATCTTTGTTTTAATGGCAACTAACCCCATCATAAAAGCCGATTCTTTTTGCAGGGCGTTACCTATTTCCTGGGATGCATTTAACATGGTTTGTACTGCCATCATATCTCTTATGCCTTCCTGCACCTTCTCATTTTCGGCTCCAAATAATTGGGTAGCACTTTCAGCAAACTGAGCAGCCGAACCAATACCCCGGAAGATACCAACAGCCATATCCAAGTTCTTTGTATCTGAACCTAATATTTTGGCTTCTGCTGCGGTGTCTGACATTGCATCTTTTAACTCACCTAATCTTTGCTTTGCTTTGATTATTTCAGGTGTATTTTCCTGATTGGCTATTTTAGCCGCAATTATTTCAGCGGTTAATTTTTTCATTTCCGCCCGAGCTGATAAAATAGTAGTTGGATAATTACCTACATTATCATGGTAATTTTTAGTATCAACATTTAATTGTTGTAATGATTTTGCTAATTCGTTTTGTTCTTTTAAAAGTTTTTTTGCTTCTGCACTATCCCGGCCTTTAGCAATTGCCACTTCCTGATAAGCCTTTGTAAGATTTGCCAGCCTTGCCCGTTCTTTGTCTAATAAAGAAAGTCCATCATTTTGTTCTTTTATTCTTGATTTTCTTAAAGCGGTTTCCTTTGCAGCTACTTGCTGCGCTTTTATTTGTTCATCGGTTAATTGTTTGGTTTTCTTTATGATTGTATCATATTCCTTTGCGGTTTTGGCAATCTCAACATTATAAGCCTTTTGTAATCCTTCGATATCCTTTAAAGATTTTGCATTCCCAAAACTAATTGATAACTTTTCAAAGGCTGCAATCCGAGCGACCATGCCATTGATTAATTCATTGATCCGTTCAAATTCAGATTCAATTTTTTTAACATTTAAAATATTATCAATCAGTTCTTTTGCCACTTCATTTATTCTTTAAAGTTTCCAAATGTTCTTTTATAACCGCTTGTTCTTTGGCAAATTCGTCACATATTGCCAGAAATTCAGTAACATATATTTTTTTAGGATCAATTCGGCTGCCCTGATATTTCCATAATTGCGCTAAAATCCTGTTAAAATCCTGTCTTGTGACGGCCTTGCCTTTGTCAATCTTAATTTCAGATAGTTCTTTTTCAAGTAGTTTTATTTCGAGTAAAATACTTCCAATCTGTTTATTGACTTTTTCCAAATCATCCATGAGAAACTCAGGCCGAACGGTATAACCAAAATTACTAATACAGTTAAAAGCGATATCACTATTTTGATTTGTCAGTACAAAAATTGACAATTTAATTGCATCATGTTTGGCTTTTAGTTCCAATATTTCAGCTAAAATAGAAATATACCGAGTACCCTTTATACTCCCTGACTTGCTTGTATAATCATCTGATAAATCCTGCCAGGCTTTTTGAAGTTGTTTTTTTGTCGGAATACCGAATTTAATCAGTCCTCTTAATTTCCCATCACAGGCGCAATCAATGAAAGTGGATAGTTTACATTCATCGCATTGATTGATTAAAAGAACTAATTTTATCATAATCCTGCTTTTTCTTTTATTGCTTCAACTAAAACCGGTTCAAACTTTTCAATAAATTCATTGTGGAAAATCTCATTTAAACCAAAGATATCTGAACCATATTTTTCTTCCAGGTCATTAGTTTTGCCGTCAAGGCTTGTAAACTCTATTTCCTTTGCTCCAATGTCAACCGTGACCGCTTCGTAAAAAGCCCCGGTAAGTTTTAAATCAACATATCCCTTTCCAGGCTTTGGGTTCATACTGTTTTTTAATTCAGCATAAAACCTATTGCGATAATAACCTATTTTCTTACCTTTAGCATTTAAACCCTCTGACATTTGATCTGTTTGCAGGGTTTCTAAAGTTTTAGTTTGCTTTGCTAATTCCTGTTTTATTAGTACCGGAATGTTTACGGCTTTTATTTGCCGGGCTTTTTGCGCAAATGTCATCATTACCAATCAATTTTAACGCCTGTTTGTAAACTTCTTTTAATTCTTTTTCGTCATAAATTCCAATTGATTTATAATGTTGGATGAATTCACCCTCTAAGGGGAATTGTTTTAAAGTAAGGGCGGCATTTATTGCGCCGCCCTTAAAATAAATACATCCGTTTTTAATACTTACCACTTGATTAGGTGTATGCGACTGTTATGGTATTGCTTTCATAGCCATTGTTCGGAGTGCCCCCAATTCCAGCGGCTGCCAAAACAGTCGGAGTATCCAAACTAAGATAATGAGAAGCACTTAATGATGCATGAGTAATTACAGCCGTTCCCACTGTATCGGTGCCTGTTGGAGCTGTGTAAACAATTCCTGAAGGAACAACGTCCGCACCACCTGCCACCGGGTATAACCTCCAATTTGCAGGGGTTTCGAGGGCTGTTTCGTAAGCTGCTGAAATACCGAACATGTCAATTGCACCGTAAGCAGTCGTTAATTTAACTGTTACAGTAGTGGCATTGTGAGCAGTTTCCAAAATGGTAACATCAACGATTCCCTTTACGGTTTTCATCACATCAACTGAACATTGCATAAACAATAAATCATCAGCTAATTCGGTAACATCATCCCACACAAGATTAATTCTGTATTTGTTGACCTCTGAACCAGTAGCCATTTTTGGGAAAAAGATATTAACCGTCCCTGTAAATGGTTTTAAAACCCCTGTTGAATCGGTTGTGCCAATTACCTGGTTATATTCATTAACCAGTAAAAACCCCATTGACCGTTCGTTAAATTTGCGAAGGTTTTTGTTTAGCTCATGACCGCCTTTCATAAATTCGAAAGTCAAATCAATTGATCCATCGTCTGCGAACCGGACAACTCCGTAATCGCTTGTGGTCTTTTCAGGATCGCTCGAATTATCTGTAGGATTATCCAAGTTTGCAATAGGGTATATTCTTCCAGTTCCTACCACTAATGAAGCGGCTGCCAATGCAGTTATAAATAAAGCTGAAGTTCCGCAATTGGTAGTACTAACTGAAAATGTAGGATCTGCCAAAATTATACCTATAATCTTCCCTATGTTAAATTCCTGCGAAGGCACCCCGGAATTTCCGCCAGCTGTCCTCGCTGTTAAAGTGTTTGCTGCCATTATATTTTCCCTTTCTTTTTAAATTCCAAATTGATTTATGTACTTAAAATAATTTTCTGAATGATCATAATCCGGATAAGTTGAAGCATTAGCAATAAGCCAATCATGTACCTCGCCAAACATATCTACCATGTGATTCCACGAAGCACAAAGCTGTTCAGTGTCATCAATCGTAACCATGCCAGCCGGGATAGTTTTCACCGGGTTGTCAGTGTTAATAATTGAACCTCGATGAAACTTAACCCAATACCACCAAATATAGCCCGCAATAGGGCTTTTAAAATTGGTTGCATCGATTAGTTTATTTTTCAAAGCCGTATACTTAGCTGTGCCAGCTGTCACCCCTGCAATAAATAGGTTATAAAAATTATCAGTTTCATCTTCATTGTATCCTAAAAATTTCTTCAAACATTCCGTTTCGTACCTGGTAATATATTGGTCAATGTCTTGACGGTATGCTAAATTATCCTGAGTTGTACGGTTTAACGGTACAATTTCCCATTGATCAATGAAATATTGATAATTTAAATAGTTTGCCATTGTTTACTTCTTTTTATAGCCTTTTCTTATTGCCTTTTTTATTACAGGGGCGTTAAGTTCTTCCAGTGCGATCTCAGTTTTTTTGATTTCCAAAGGTTTAACCGTCTGTTTTTCTACTATCTTATTGTTAAGTAAGCAGGAAATCATAGGATTTGGAAGGGTGCAAATGTCACCCTCCCGAAACCTTAGATAATCTTTTATGAATACATAAATCATAAGAAATTAGTATTTTTTAAATAGTTTCACAGTAAAAGAAACAACCTTTACGCCTGTTCCAACGCTATCATCTCCAAGAATTCTGAATTTAATATTCAAATATCTGTAATAGCTTGTCAGGTAAGTAGGTGTAAAAGTATAAGTCATAGCAGCTCCGGTGTATTGCAGACAGGCATCAGGCGTAACTGAGAATTTAGTACTATCCCCAGTAAATACCTGAGTACCTGAAACCAGCGTATAAGCATCAGTTGCATTCATGACATATCCATAAATAGTTGTGGTAACGGCTGCCGAAAGTGAATCTGTAGGATCAAGACATTTAATGGCCGTCCAGTCTTCGCTGGTTGAATTACGCCCTTCAATGTCAATCATTACAGTTGTATCATTTCCAGCCCTTTTATTCAAGGCGTATTCAACCCAAATCCTATAACCGCAATCTAATGAAGTCATCAAAGGATAAGAACGAATATCAACAGTACCACCATTGAGGGTGTCCTTTGCGGTTCCAGTATAGGTATAAACCGTTTGATCTTTGGTAAGATAAATAAGGTCAGCGGTTACAGTCTGCGCACCAAGCATTGATACAATGCTTACAAATGCTAATAAGAAAAATAATTTTTTCATTGTTTTACCCTCCTTTATTAGCTTAATTGTAATGCATTGATAGATGCCTGAACAGTACCGTAAATAAACGCTTTGGCATCGGTTTTTGCCACAAAGTGAGTACAGAATAATTCACCAAGGATAGTAACCTTATTAGTGGTTAATCCGGTGTAAGGATCCACGTATATTTCAAAACCACCTTGTAAAGCGATGTTTGATAACATATACTCACCAAGCTGGAAGGTGTCAGCTGTGATCTGTGCAGTTTCAACGATTGGAACACCTGCTACGAACATCTGACCATTTGAGAAAATGGCTTCCGGTGCATTGATCTGATTAGCAATTACTGCCAATCTTAAACCGGCTGCATCTGATGGGTTTAGATAAATCCTTGAGGGATTGAAATTTTCAGCCCTGGCCTGTGCAATACCGATAATCAAAACATCGTATAAACAAGGCTTAACAATCTTATTCGCCCAATTTCCTGCACTCCATGCGGTTGCAAAGGTTGCGATACCTTTCATAATCGGAGAAACGCCCGAACCCTCCAGAACCTGACTTGATGCTTTTTCATAAACTTTTTTCATCAAGCGGGTTTTAATCATGTTTTCAAGGTAGGGCAGGTTTTTCATCATGTTTCTCGACACTGTAATGTAAGCATTAACAGGCAAAATAACATATTGAGTACCATATACATTGAAATCATACTGTTCTTTTGCAGAACCTTCAGTAGTGCGAGCAGCTCCGCCCTCTTCAGAATCCTGGGAAACATCGGTAATAATGCCTTCGGTTGATTGGAATACATTATGACCACCGTCAAAAGCTACTGCACCCGGTATTCTGATTTCAGAAATAGGGGTTAATAATTGCGGCTGCGCTCCGGTTCCGGTAACGTTGTTACTGGTTGACATATCGCCAACGGCTTTGATTTTAATACGCTCGCCAAGTTCACGTTTTTCAATTTGCTCAGAAAGTTGTTTAACACCTGCACTCAGTTCTTCCTTGAACCTTCCAACCAAAGTGATTGATTTTACTTTCATTTCTGCAAGTTCTGCGCCCTGTTTAACAGCGGCTTCCCGGACTTCTTTTAATCCGGTTTCGATGCCAGTGATTGATTCGGTAACTTTTACCAAATCTTCTTTCCCGGCTGATTTCGTTTTTAAATCTTCAATCAAAGTTTCAACACCTTTTATTTTCGTGTCTACTTTGTTTGTGATTTCATCAACGATTTTTTTATCGTTTTCTTCCATTTTCTTTTTTACTTTTTAAATTAAAACTTTATTGAATTTGAAACCTCATTCCAGTTTATCCTTTGCGGCTTTTGATCTTGAGTGGTTTCCCGGCTCTTTTCAATAAGTGCTGTAAAATGGTTTTTCAGGTTTTCTATTTTTTGTAAATCAAAATCTTTAAATTGACAGTTTAAAAGTAGGTTATAAAATTGTTCTTCTTTCATCAGTTCATCAATTGAATAGTCCTCAAACATTGATTTTAAAGAAACTGTCTTTGCTCCTGGGTTCATTGCGAAGGTTGTTAAGGTTGAAACCTCTACTAAGAAGTTTTCAGTATTATAAGTAATCCCGGCTTTTTGATAATTTTTTACAGTGATCTCACCTACTGAGTGACGAACATTGCGCCCTAATTCAGCAGACTTTTTATAATATTCATATACAAATTTACCTTGTTCTGTTTCCAAAAGTAGATGTGATTCACAAAGTAATCCGTAATTATCCGGCGTAATTGATTTCAAAACTCCGGGAACTAAGTTTTTATCATGGTTGAGATAATGTTGTATTTCACCAAAGTTTTCAGATAGGTTTTTATTATAGGAATCAGGTAATTCTACCTCTTTAGAACGGTCAACGTTATTAAAGGCAGCCCCGTAAAAGATTACAATTCCTTTTTCGTCAATATCTTTGACCTGGCCGTCAAATGACTTATATTTGATTGGCCGTTCCCTGAGTTCCATTTTCGTTTGTTTTTGATTTTATCCCTATATTTATTAAATCAGTTGCCTCTTGCAAGTCATAATCATAATAAGTATAAAGGATATTTATTTTTTGTTCATCGCTCAAACCAGGCGAAGTAATAACAGATATAACAGCGTCACTTATTGCCTTTGCTGTGTCCGCCTTCTCTTTTTCGCTTGTCTGTAAAGCTTGCACGTGATCAAATTCGGCACAAATATAATTTGTACCCATTCTCAGTTTGCCGGTTAACCAGCTATAAAATGAGTTGTTATAAGGGATTACATTGTTCTGATATAATCCCTTCTCGGCTTCGCTTACATTGTTATAAGTACTGTTATTTTTAAAACCAAGTAAATACATGGGATAGCCTAAAGAATCGCAAAGCTGCCTTACATCATCTTCAATCTCTTCAAATAAAAGTAAATCCCTTGTTGAAAATCCCATTGCAGTCCATTGAAGCGAAGCCTTTGAAATGATTACTTGCTTTTTATCCCTGCTTAATCCGTAACCATTTAGATTATCCTGTATGCGATCACCTTCTTCCGGTGTAACAGGGAAAGCATTAATCCCTGTTGATGCACTATTTAATATTCCTTTAGGTCCAGTATTTTCCATTAACGTCCTTCTGGCTTCCATAGCTGTCAGGATGTTGTTAATAGTACTATCCAAAGAATACAGCAAAGAACGGCCCCGGATTGGGTCTAAATCATTTGGTACTGAGTTTTTATAGTGCCAAAGTTCATCCGGTTGTAATTTTAATATTTCTGTTTTGGTGTCAATTTGCCAATATAAAACAGGGTTTTCTCTGAACCATTGCGAAGCTATTCCAGTTTTGTAGAAAGGTTTTATGATCCAATTGGGGATAAGAAATAATTGTAAATCTTTGAAACCTATTGATTTTAAAGGGTAAATAAATACTTCGCCAAAGGTGTAAAAATACTGATCTAATTGTTCTTTAAATGATTCCCATGATTGAAGCGGGTTGGGTTGCTTTAAAATGGATTGAATGAACTTAATATCCATTCCAGTTGCCTCTTGTCCGTTCTTATCTTCAATATATACTTTAGCGTTTGCGCTTGCTTTGGCTATCCTTTGAATAATGGCAGCCACCGGACCGCAATACTTATAAGCGTATAATTGGCCCTCAACGGTCTTACAATCGTTACTTACTGAATATCCAGAATCGGATAGATAAATAAAGTTTTTTCCGCTTGCCAATTTAGCCAGCGATCCCGTGCCGTTAACGTCTTTTTTTTTGATTAAAAATGGAGAGCGAATAGTAAAATCCATTTTAGAATATATTTTGTACAAATGTAAATCATATTTTAATACAATACAAAATATATTTTTTTATGATGTATATCATGTTTTAAAATGAGGTAATAAAAAACCCGGCTATTAAACCGGGGAAAAAACTTAAACAAATAGATCGTGTATCAATTTATTTATTTGTTTTTATATAGCAGTGTCTTTTGATCAGAAAGGCTTACTATTAATATCAACTTATAGGTTTACTTTTCCTTTGGCTCCTTTTTTACTTTGTGTATAAATTCAATAAGTCTGTTTGCTTGTACGTCTGCCATTTTCATGTATGTTTCGGCTCTTATTACTTGAATAGGATTAGCATCTCTAATCATTGCGTAATATGCATTTATTAAATCTTCTTTGGTAAATGACAAAACAGGATGTTCATTTCCGTAATCGGTTTTAGTATTTAAAAGCATATTCATCGCATCATTACCAAGTTTTAATATCTCAGTTAAATCATTCTGTTTTTCAAGTTGTTCAACCCGTTTTAAAAGTTGTTTAATGTCTGTTTTATGACATTCAAATCTATTTTCAATATCTTTTATTTCCATATCTTTACTTTTTAATTATTTACACTCGTTTCTTGAATAAGCCACTAATACACCATTCTCATGATATTCAACCCTGGGTTTACTTTCCCAATAGTCTGCATCGGTCGGGCTGCAAACTTCCCATTGTTTGATAACTTGCGGTGTCGTGTCAAGGGAATACATAATTGTCCGGCATGTTTGGCAGTCCTCTTTTTTCTCACAGGAAAATAAAAGGAATAGGAATGATAAAAATAGTAGTGTTTTCATAATTTAGGATTTAGGTCTTTTAAAATAAAAATAATAGTTAATTCCTGACATATATCTATTCTCAATAATTTTTATTAATTCCCATCCTTCCGCACCAAAACAATTTAACTCATCGGTGCTTTGGAAACCATTAATCACAATATATTCCCATTTCTGAATAGTTGGAATCCACTCCAATGGTAAAGTAGATGTTTTAGGCTTTACTTTTACTGACATATCATTTCGGTTTAGTTATCCACAAATTTACAAAATATTTTCCATTCTAAATTATGATATTCGTCATGTTTAAACATGATGTAGTTAATTACCATAATCTATCTTTTTGACTTAAAATATATCTACAACAATCGATAAAATGATCATTCCCTCCCAATGGTTCTGGTAAAATATTACCTTCCTTATCAATTTTATGCACATAGTTTTCCATTTCATTAATGCCATTCTTTGACCGAGATGTCAAATGTATTTTGTAGCTTTTCATCATTTTTAAACTGTCAAAAATACCAGGCTTTTGTACTGCTAAAATATTAAATCCCTTCATTCTTAATTCCATTATACTCTTTGGCTCTGCGCTGTCTGCTACTATCATTTGTGACTTTGGAAAACCTATTGTATTTAACTCCTCCTCAATAGAAAACCCGGTCCCCAGTTCTATATTTGTCAAATTCTGCTTATAAATTCGTTCATCAAAATATACCGAATCACCTAAAATATAGCAGTCAACCAAAACAGTAGGATCAGGATTAAAACCAAAGTCCATTCCTGAAAGTATCCTTTTTGCATTTGCCGGGATAGTGTCAACTACTGACCAATTTTTAAATATTAGCCGCTCTGTTAATATTCCCCATTCGCCAAGGCAATAGATTTTATAGTCGTTTTCGTCAATATATTTAAGGTTTTCGAGTTGCTCAATATCTTCTTTGGTTAGAAATTGATTATCCATGTAGCTACATTTAACAATGTCAGTATCTTTGCGTATCATTTCATTATCAAAGAAATGTTTTTTAATCCAATGAAGATGTGAGATAGGATTAAAAACAAGTATTATTTTAATGTTTGGAATACCTCTTAACCTTCTGTTTATTTCCAAAAAGTCATCTTTTGTAAACTCCGTAGCTTCCTCAAGTAAGGCAATACGAATGTTAACAATAGACTTTAGTTTTTCAGGATCGTCAACCCCTGATAAAATAATACGTCTGTCGTTTTCTTTGTTTACTATTTCTAATGGAGTCTTTTTAAACTCTAAAATATCATTAAGTTGCCAATCTTTAGCAAGTTTTTTTAACCCCTGAAAAACAGAATTGTAAATAGTCGATCCTATTTTTCTAAAAATGATTATATCGCTTTGATGTTTGTTATTGAAAAGTTCGATTAAAAGAAGTTGATATAATGTGAAGGACTTTGCCGAACCTGAACCGCCATAGATAATAGTAAACCTATTTTGTGATAAATAAGCCGGGCAAATCTTATTATAAGCCTTTGCAAAATACTTTTTATTTACTGTCTGCGTTATCAACCGGGGGGAGTTCTAAATTTAATCTGTTAATACCTATATCGCCTTTTATTTCAGTCCTTGCAAGTTTCGGGATGACATATTCAGATAATTCAGATATTACATGAATAGCCTTTGCGGGATCTTCGTCTGCAATTTTCTGCAACCAGATAGTCATGTTTTCCAGGTTCATTTCAATAAGGTTTTTATAGGCTGTCTTAATATCCCTGGTAACCGTATTTATGTCACCTTTTTTCTTTAAGGGTTCGTGCCCCTTTTTAAAGGTAGTTTTATTCTTTCCCATAATTGCCCATTATTTATGGCAAATTTACGCCAAAATTAGCAATTTACAAATTAAAATTGTCAAAGTCTTTTAAAACCAAACCAATGAAAAAGATAATATTTAACAACATAGCTATTGACAAAGCTATAAAATCTTCAAAAAATTTAGTATTATAAAAAAGTAATAATAATATTACATAAAAAGGAAATATTATAAGTAAATATCCTATAATCTTTTTCATATCTCAAAGGTTTAAAAAGGTAAATCAAATGAAATGATAAGATATTCATCATAATCTTTGTAGTATTGATTTCTGTCAGATATTACATTTTCTAAATTCTGATTTGGTATTGCAGAAATCCAGGGTTGATCTTTATATCTTACACAAAGTTGATAGTACTTTTTAGTTTTTGGCATATCTTCTATTTTGAAGTTTTCGGCCGGGATAACATTTTCCATATCTCAATTATTAAAGGTTTAAATATACAGTCATTTCGTGTAAGAACTCATCTATTGAACGGACAATGACATATTTATATCCCACCGATTCCATATTCATTTGGAACTCTTTTTGCTTTTCAGATTGCACCCCGGCTTTTGATTTCATTTCAATCCAAAGGCCGCAAAAACCCTTATCTCGAAGCATAATCCAACTTCCTGAATCCATTAACTTTTTAATATATGGCGAAGGATAAGCCAAAAACAAATCAGCGGCTCCAGGTAGTTCACCCTCTGCAAGCGATCTGATAGCGGCTATTTTAGTTCTTTTTCCTCCGTTACCTACCTTTAATAGAAAGGGTGAATACTTCTTAAAATGCGTTCTTATAAGCCTTACACAAGCTTTTTGAATGTCGCTTTCAGTATGTTTCATTTTGGTATAAATTTATCATGTTTTTTATTACAATATGCACACGCCTGAAAACCATTTCTATTATAAAAGAAACAGTTTTTACATTTTAATTTCTTTTTCATATTCATTAATTTAAGTTACCTTCAACTTCTTTTCGGATCTGATCTGAATAACTCCACAAACAATTATCCAGTTCTTTCATTTTCTTTTCGAGTTCATGCTGGGTGCCGGAAAACATTATAGGAAATAATTTCCCATCGTGTTCCAAACAAACCCGTTTTTTACACCTTATTTTTTTGATTAATGTTCTCATAACTAAGTTTTTAAAACATTCTTAATTCGATCTAAAAGAGTTAATTTTACTGGTTTTCTTTCGATATGTTCGCCATTTTTATGGATTAAATCCAACACCTTGACGCTGGTAAAATTATAAACAAATCCGGTCGATGTTGTTATTTGTCCGCCTAATTTCTGACTTATCAAATTTTGGCAGTCAACATGATGAAGATTATTTCTTTCACCTTCGATCTGAATTTCAATGATAAATTTTGCTTTCATTCGTTATCAATTATAAATTTAACATTAAATAATTTGATTACTTTTCTAAATTTCTTTGCTCCGTTATAACTTATTTTATTGACTTTGGAATAGTCTGATATGGTTTTAAGGTTAAGATATTGGCCGGATAGTTCAATAATTTGTACAAGCGATTCGTTGTTTAACTCTCCATTTTGATATTTAAATCCAATAAAGTTTAAAAGTTTTTGAGTGTTTTCAGCTATTTCAGGCATATTCAATTTTTTGAATTAAACATATAAGTAAGTTAGAAATCAGTTTGTTTTAAAATCCAAACATCCTTCTGTGTTTTTATTACAATGTGAGCCATAAATACATTCATCAACTACTTCACAAACCGAATTTCTAACAACAGGTATAGCAAATAATTTTACTATCTCTGGTTGTGAAATAAGCCACTGAACACCATTAACGAAGGCTTCTTGTTCGCCTCTTTGTTTGTAATTAATTGCAGCTCTTTGAACCGCTTCTTTTAAATAATCTTTCATTTTGTTTTGTTTTTTAAATCCGTAAAATTACATTGTCATACCTGCGGACGTTATAAATTTTCAATCCTTTTATTCCACTTCTCATTAATGCTTTTATAAATAATATCATCTTTCCTTTGCCAATTAATTGCAAGTAAAATTATAACAAACAAAATAAACATCATTAATCCAAATATACAGAATCCTGGGTTTTGGTCAATGAACTGAAAAAACTGATTCATATAAAAGGTTGTTTTCATAATATATTTTTTTTAATATTTATTACTTGCCCCGTGAGATTACTTAACAATACCGATAATGATTTTTTTGCCACTACTTCAGGACTTAAAAGGCTTTCTTCTGGTTCATTACTGAAATGTTTTATTCTCATTGGTGTTTTTGTACGTTCTGGACAAATACAATTCACTTTAATATCATATTCCTTCCATTCCTCAGCTATTGCCTGGGTGAAATTAACAACAGCCGCTTTACAAGATGAATAAATGCTATATTGAGAACGTCCCCGCATATAGGAACTTGAGGTAAAAAGCAATAATTGTCCTTTCGATTCTTTAAGATATTCGAATGATTCTTTGGCAATATTGATATTTCCTGTATAATTGGTGTGAATCATTTCATGAATAGTATAGTAACTTGTTTTTATCAAGTCATTTATATGAAGTATAGCAGCCGTATTAATAACATAATCAATCCTTCTAAATTCAGAATGAACAAATTCTAATTCAATATTTATAGATTCTTTATTAATAATATTAATTTGATTTCGACTAAATGAAATTACTTTTGCCCCGTTAAGAATAGCAAGTCTTTTTATTTCTAATCCTATACCGGAATTCCCGCCAAAGATTATTATAACCTTATCCTTTAAATTTTCTAAAGGCATTTCATTGATTAATTCATATTGCTTTAGCTGAAAAAGTTTATCAGCAGTAAACAAATCAATATCATAGGTTATCTTGATATTGTTTTCAGATCCGTTGACTATGTAAATTGGTTCATTAGGAAGGTACTTTTTAACCACGGAGCAATCATCAGTTAATTTAAAATCATAGTCATTCAATGCCAAATCGTATGCTTTTTTAATAGTTTCAATTTTAAAACCTTGCGGAGTCTGGCCCCTTCTCAATAATCTTCTTTCAGGTATTGATTTAATAATATTTTCATCTATTTCAATTACGGTGTCAGTTGGAATAATGGCTACATCAACAGCGTTATAATGTTTTAAGGCTTCGATAACATCATTTATAATTTTGTCAGTTACAAACGGCCTCACAACATCATGGAATAGGATATTATAATCAGGATTATTTCTGTAATAAAGAATAGCTTTAAGGCTTGAAAGGTTCCTGGTTTTACCGCCCTTTAAAACCTTTTTAACCTTTGTAAAATTGTTTGCTTCGATTATTTTCTCAGATTCTTTTATATAACCGGGATGCATAACCACAACAATCTCATTGATCAATTCATTGTTTTGAAAAACCTCTAAAGTATGTTCTAATATTGTTTTGCCAGCTATTCTAATAAACTGTTTTGGTATATCGGAATTTAACCTATATCCATTACCACCGGCAAGTATTACGGCTATATTCATTTTGTCAAAAATTCGTGAATTCTTTTGCAGTTATTTTGATCGTGATATAAATAAAAATTATCAATCATTTTTTTATTATTCATTATTCGATATTCCAAATATAATGAAATACTATCAATTAAATCAAATTGATTTTTTATACACCACTCGGTAAAATTTTTATAGTCAAATAATAATCCTTTAGATTTTTGATACTTTTCGAGATCATAAGGAATAAATATAATAGGCTTATTAAATGGCAGAAAATCAAAAAATACTCCAGAATAATCAGTTATCAAAATGTTAACAAAAGGTAATAATTCAACAATATCAGGGAAAACAGATTGATCAGCAAGTATTATTCTTTCACTTAAAAACGGCTTTACATTATTAATTTCTTCTTTGTGGCATCGGAGTAAAATAACCGCATCCTGTTCATTTAAAAAATCATTAATACACTTCAGGTTAAAATCATCAAATGGGAAAAACTTAGTTCCATAATTGCGCCATGTCGGAGCATAAAGGATTACTTTTTTATTCAGATAATCATATTTACTTTTGGGCTTTGGCCTGTGTGTTGCTTTAAAAATAACATCATTGCGTGGAGAACCTGTTATTAAAATATTATCAAATGAAATATCAAAAGCTGATTTTAAAATGAACTTCTCGATTGTACTGCTGCAAGTACAATAAGTATATTTCTGTAATAACTTCGATTTAAACCAGATATTAAATTGTTTTGTAAGTTTTCCTATGCGTTTCATTGGTATCCCATGCCCTAAATACACAATGTTTTTCTGTTTTGAGTTTAAAAAATATGGAAAGAACTCGGTTTTACTTGTGCCATAAGAAATGATAATTGTTTTTGACCTTAAAAATATTAATAAACCTTTGAACGATAAGTAATAATATGCTTTGCCTGGATATGTTTGTTTCATTTTCAGGTATAAGGATTTATTTTTTAGCAGTAAAATTGAATTTGTATCATTTTCATTAATCATATATTTAAAAAGATAACGGGAATTATCATAAAATACGGCTTCAGTATGAAAAAATAGAATGATATTTTTATCCTTTCTCACAAAATTTAGCAGGGTAAAAAGTATATTTTGCAGGGGTGAAACTATCAATACCGTTAATATTTTTTTGATACTCATAATGGAAATTTTTTATCGTTTTCAAGTTCTATTATCCTGTTTTCAAGTTCGTTTATTTTGGCAATCAAAATGTCTGTGATAATATTCACATCATTTTTCATTCCGTTTTTTCCGTTTAATTCCTTAGCTTTTAAAATAGCTTTTTCAAGTTCTTTGAAGTCCATAATTTTAGTATTAGTTTTTCAATCAAATGATAAATTCCCATAAATGAAATAAGCAAAATAACCAGACCAAAGAAAAATATTGGCACAATCCAACAATTCCAAAGAATCCAAAATTTAGAAACCTTTGACCATTCGGTGTAACGAATTCCATTGTTAATCATAGCTTATCAATATTTAATCGAATGTGACGTATGTTTTCTTTCATTTCCCTTATTGCCGGATTTGTTTCGCTCAAATGGTTTTGCTCGTTTTCCTTAATTTTTAGCCGGGTGTCAACCCATCCAATGAAACCCAGGACCAGAATATACAGGACAAACCAGAAAGGGATATAATACCAAGCCAAATAAGCAGACCAATTGAAATACTTTGCAGCTGCCAAAACGACAATAAACAGTTGTATTTTTGAAGCATAGCTTTGCGCCCGGTCTGCATAGACTTTGAAGCGGGCTAAGGTTTTAGAAAGGTTTTTCATACTGCTAAATTAAGTTAATTATCAATTCGTTATTAAAATAATTTTATGATATTCGTCAGGTTTTTTTATGAAACAAATCATAAATATTTAATTTCCATTGTCATTTTAAAAGTTAAACCACAATCTTCCTTTTTTGGAAAATCATTAGTTGTAAAAAAACGAACTAAAAGTAAACCTAAATCTGAACCATCATTCCAAAACCAACTTTCACAATCATTAACATTTACGCATTTAATTCTCGGGAATTTCTTTTGCAGTTCATCTTCTAAATCAAAAAAATTTAATCCAACTCTTTCAAAAACTCTTTCAGTTATTACTCTTTTCTTTTCATCGAGTAAATTCATAGTTAATTTATTTATTGCTTCATACAAATGATCATGCATATTTTCCATATCTTTAAATTTAAACGTTAAATAAGGCCATTCTTTCCACTATCTTATTATCAATACTACATTGTACTTGTTTTTTGATTTGGATGCGAGAAAACCCACTTTCCCGAAGCGTACGATAACAATTTACGTTATTTTGAAACCTGCTTTTCTGATTGGTGAGTATTTTATGAATATTATTAAAGATAGTTCGATACTCTGATTCTGTATTAAAATAATCATCAAACATTTTTAAACCCCTTAACACGGTTGCATGATCCCGGTTTACTTCTCGCCCTATTTCATAAAGGCTTTTCTTTGTTAATAGTTTGGCAAATTTATAATAAAATTGCCGGGCTGTAATGTTTTCTCTTTTTCTGGTTTCATAATCAGGGAGTAACATCAACTCATCCCAAATAATATTTTTTATTTCGTATAGTTCCATTTTAGTTTAGATTTACATTAAAGTTAAAATTATGATATTCATAATAATAAACCACATTCCATGTAATAGTGTCGTTGACTGTCATCATTATAAATTGGGTGCCTGGGTACATGGGTTTATTTTAAAAATTCTTTTATTCTTTCAGCTATTGGCATTAGTCTGTTATTTTTCGAATCATCCAAACCACGTTTTAATTTCTTTGCTGATTCAAAACAAATCTTTTCAATTCGTTCATACATTCCTTCCGGCATGGCAATAATCTTTATTTTACCAGACTTTATATCTTCATCCCGTTTATTCATCTTTTCAATAAATTCATTCTGGCTTTTATTCTCATATTCCCGAAATCCATTTTTTAAATACTGAATGATAAACATGGCATTTATTGAAATCCTTTGAGTTTTTTGATCATAATTTAAGGCGAAGTTTTTTAACAGGCTTTCAAAAACAATAAATGGAACCCGGTTAAGCGGTTTGTTTTCTGCCAGTAAATCTGTGATGCGTTCTGACATTTTTACAATCCTTTCACACGAATAATTTTGATCAGTATCTTCGCAAATAATAGTGATATAATGCTGAAGGCAATCAAAAATATTCTGGTTTGAATATTCCCGTATTTTTTTAAGTTCTTCCATTTTGATTATATTTTGAAGGTATCTTTTTCATTTCTGCAATTCTTTCTTCAATAGATAATATTTTTTCCTTTGCCGGTTCGAAGGTTTGTTGACACCAAATCCCGGACCATGGAATATCATCTTTTGGCGATCCCATCCATTTATAAATTCCATGTAAAAATTTTCCATCTGGTTTTAATTTTTTATAAGCATCAAACTGTTTTTTTAAATAGTCAGTTTGGTTTCTTTCCTGCATTACACTTACAAATGATTGAATATCAATAAAGGTTTTATAATTATTTAATTCATTGACTCTAAAAAATGAATGCATTTCTTTTATTATATTTAAACTTAATTGAGAAAATTCAAACGGATATTCTTTTTCTTCTTTTTCTTCTTTATTATTCTTTTCATTCTTGTTTGTTGTTAGTTGTTTGTTAGTCGTTTGTTGATCGCTTGTTAGTTGTTTGTTAGATTGTTTGTTAGTCGTTTGTTGGTATTCCTGGTAATCATCATATTTTAAAATAGTTATAATACTATATTGGTTTGTTGTTTGTATGTTGATTTCTCCGGTTTTTTCCAATCTCTTTAAACAAGTTCTCAAAGTCTGAAAACTTATTTTTGTTTTTTGATTGAGTGAATTTAATCCGGTTAAAATTTGACCACGTTCAATAATTACACCTCTCCATTCTCCTTTTTCATGGTTTGCATTTATTAAAAGATGTATAAAAAGATGTACCATTTCACTTATATTATACCATTCCCAATCAGAAAACTTGCGATATAATTTTATCCATCCATCATTCATAACAAAAAGATAAGCCCTAATAGGCAAAGAAAAACCCTGAGCGTACAGCCACGTGAAACTCAGGGTAATCTTCGCCCAAAAGGGCTATTTTATTAACTAAAAAAGTCGAATTATTCATCTTGGCTATACTTTAATTCAATGCAAATATAACATTTTATTCCTTATCCTGAAATATTTTAGTGTAAAAAAGTGTATAAAAATGATACATTAATCATTAGTTTTAAATCGGTTCCTGTTGATGAATTTAGGAACTGAGTAAATAATAGGAATACTCATTTGATCTTTCAGTTTCTTATTACATTCTATTTTGTAATATTTATAATTAATTTCCCTGGTTAATCTTTCCATTTCTTCCAGGTTTGGATTGCTATTTCTTTGCTTTTCAAGTTCCTTTATTTCTTCCAGAAGTTGTTTGTTTTCAGACTTCGAAAGGTCTGGCACCCGTGCATGGGATTTGTGAGTGTTTTTCATGATTCCTTTATTTTAGTTTCAATTAAATCAGTTTCGAAAGGTGTCAAACCCTCGGTAATATCCTTATTACCTTTATACACGCTGTATTCATAACTCATTAACTCTAAACCAGATTCATTGTCTGAATAGACTTTTAACCAGTCAACCTCGACTTCGAAGTCACTAATTATGGTTTTAAAAAATCCAAATTTGTTCATAATGATAATGAATAAATGAGTAAACTTATTTGATTTGTACAATGCAGGTTTTGATTTTCGACATAATCCCGGCATTCTTTCACCATTTTAGCAGGGTTTTTAATCCTTTTTTGGTATTCTAAAATTTTATCATAAACCTTAATTTTCTGGCTATGATATTCGATCTGTTCTTTAATGAAGTTTTCCATTTTTAGTTATGTTTTATTTTATTGTATGTAAAAATTCTCTATTGTTATCAATGAATAAAATTTGATCATTTGTTAAATTTTTAGCAATTTTTAAATAATCATTTGACATCATCGCATATTCCGGCAGGTGTTCAACAAAAAATATAATGCTGCCATTTCCTGATTTTGTTAAAACATTATTAGAAAGCCCATTTGAAATTTGACGGGAGTATTCAAACCAGGAGTATTTTGTTTTTTGGCTTAATTCCATAACCCTTTTTATTTCGCTCCAGTTTCTTTTTATAATTGCTATCATTTTAGTTAGGTTTTGTTTCATCAAATATAATCCGGTTTATTGGATAAATTACTGACTTTTGTCATGTTTTTAAAGATTATTAACAATAGTTTGACAGGTAATTTTATGATGTAGGTCAGGTTTTAACCACTTTTAAAACACCTACTTGTACAAGATAATCAACACACTCCAAAAGGTCTTTTTTTGTTTCATTATCTTTAAATAAGGCTATTCCCGTATTTGAATAATAGTTTTTATCACCTCTAATAAAAACCTTTGTAGGGGTCTTTACCATTGCCAGACGGTCAGGGAGTTTGGATAGTTCAGTCATAATACAATCGGTTTAATTTTTTCAACAAGTTCGTTATATTCGATAATCAAATCCAATGGTAATTTTTTACATGAATTAAACTTGTTAGATAATTCAACATTTAAATCATTCCATCTTTTCAATTCCCAATCTTCACGGGAAAGAAAACCGGGATTTTCCCGGCTTTGGTTTGGATTATTCATAATTTGTATTTTAAAATAGTCTGTGAACTTTTTGCAGGCGGGAATACTTCCCAGGATTCACCTGTATTGGAATTGACCATGATAAAACCCGGGCTAATTGCTTTCAATAAATCTTTGCGCTTTTTAATTTCAGCCTGGAGTTCTTCGTCCTGTTTTAAAAGGTCACTCAAAACAATATCATTACAGACAGAAAAGTCATATTTTACCCCGGCTTCGCTAATTTCACATTTGGCACCGGAATAATCAAAGGACTTTGCACCGTATTTTTCAGCTTCTCTTAAAACGGCTGCTTTTACCTGGTCATTCTTCCTGATCCCGTCCAAAGTCGTTTCAATACATTTCAATTGAAAATCGACCTTTAAAGGGTTTACTTCGCCTGATGTAATACTTTCTATTACTTTGTTCACAAACGATGAAATTTCAGCCTTATTTGAAGGCATCAGGGCAAGTACTGAGTTAGTTGTTTCCATGTTATTTTTTAATTAGGTTAGTTAGTTCCTCGAAGTTTACTTTTGATACTTTGAATTTGGTTTTCACCTTATCAATATTTCCGCCTTCACGAATGAATTTACAAACATTTTCCCATTCCTGGCTTATTTCTTCAGTCTTTCCAACAAACTTATTTAACCAGGGTAAATCATTTGTTTCTGGTTTCTTTTCCGGTTTGGGTTCGGGTTTAGGCTGCAAAGGTTCGGGAGTTACTGCATCCGGATCTTTGTCTTCTTTGGTTGGTATTAAAAAAGCCTGTAATAAAGCATATTTTAAACCGATTGACATTGCCTTGTTAGTTGCTTTGTCGCCTGAGTCCATAGCTTCACCGATCACAATCATATCAATACTGGATCCGTCAATAGTCCAAAGGGTAAATTTACATTTTGCTAAAACATGATTCATTACACCGCCTGACTTTGTTGTTTTTTCAACGGTTGAATGTTCCAAAATTTCAGTAGTAATAAATACCTGGTTAATGGCAAAAATTGAATGCAGTTCATTTATTACATCATCAATACCTCGGAAATTAAAACCCTGCTGAAGGTTCTTTTTGTCTTTTTCAATGGCTGTAATACTTTGCATTATTGCAACCATTTTTTCATAAATCAATTTAGTTTCCATAGTTAGTCAAGTTTAGTTTTATAATGTTCGATTATTCGATTCATTTCGTGAGCGTAAAAAGATTTGAAGTCTGTAAATCCCTGGTTATTTTTCTGGAATAAAACATATAAAACCGATCTTAATCTTTGGCTGTCAGTCTTTTTACTGTCTTCAAAGTCAGTATTCACATTTTCAAGTATATCCTTTTCAGTCGTTTTAAAATCATTTATTTTGAATGCCACAAAACAAAAGGATTGGTTAAGGGAAAATACATCCATTGACTGCGCAGGGCTTAATTCCTGCGTGCCAATCCTAATGGATAAGGTGCGATCTTTGCGGGTCGCAATGCCTTCAATAAGGCCGGGAATGATTACCATAATTCAAAATTTAGTTTATTTTATTAATTGATAAAAATACGTTGTTTTTCCTTTTTCTATCAAACGAAATGAAAATGAAGTTTCGCTCTCATAAATCTCAGATACTTTTATTTTGTCGTATCCCTCAAATTTCTTTGATAAAACTATATTTCTATTATTTAAGTCCTTTAAAGAATTGCAGTTAATAATTTTCATTTCATTGAGTATTAATTACAATCAAAGTTAAAAATTAAAGTAATTGTTTTAAAAAACCTACCCAGGATTTGAGCAGGTTTTTTTATGAGATTTGTCATATTACATTCAATCTTTTTGCACCTTTATAAGTCAACCAAAATGATACTAACCCGGCTCCAAATCTCGGTGTCATATCAATTCTTACTTTATGATTGTACTCATTAACTTTTTTAATTTTCCAATCTTCATTTTTGGCTTGGGTGTAAGTTCTCGGTTTCATTTTAGTTAGGTTTTAGTTTTTATAATGATACAAAGTTGATTGCTGCAAAGTGTTGTTCTGACATATTTTTTAAGAATAACCACATTGGAATTGTGTTATCTTTTACCATTGATTTTGGGACCCAAATGTTAACAGCTCTAAAATAACCAGAATTACCATTTAAAACCATATATTCGCCTTTATCAGAAATAACATAACCAGTAGTTATTAAAATAGCTTTTTCGGTTTCTCTTTCTATTTTCTTGATTGTGTAGGCTTCGTTTGACATGGTTTCTTATGTTTTAATTGGTCCGTTTCGATGATTAAAGGTAGTTATAAATCTTGGATTTGATACCATGAAAACGCTGTATTCTGTCATGTTTTAAACACTACCTTGACATATTGGAATATGAGATAGATCATGTTTTGGTATGATTAAACAACCTTCGTAAAACATAACCCCTTATAATTGATGCAATTGTAAATATAAAGGTAATGATCAAATTCTGATGAAATGAAACAGGAATACCCATAACCGGGTAAATGATAAGCTGAATTAACAGGCTTACCAGGAACCCGGCTAAGGTATTTGTGATGCTTTCGAGTAGGGAGTGGCGCTTAGATTGCATATTAAAAAAGAGTTAGTTGTCCTTTTTCTTCATAGGCTGCATTATGGTTTCTTTTATTGATCTCAAAGTAACTTTCTTTTAACTCAATAGAAATACTTTTACGCCCCATTTTTAAAGCCTGGTAACCCTCTGATCCAATACCTCCAAATGGACTTAAAACAGTTTCTCCGGTATTAGAATAAAGTAAAATTATCCTTTCAATAACTTGCAGTTGAAGTGGGCATATATGTTTTTCATCATTTTGACCTTTGGCGTTCATCCATTGCAGGGTATTAGTACTATCAATATCCATCCAAATTGGGGATGCATACCTTTGCCAAACCTGATGCGAGTATTGTTCTAATCTTGAATATTTACTTTCAGGATCAAAGCCCCAAAACTCATTAAATCCCTCCTCGCTTTTTGGGAATGTATCAAATTCATGCATCGGAATATAATGAGTAAATCGTATATCATCCAATTGAATTGGAATTTGATTTTCTTCTTTGGTTTTAAAACAAAGTACCTTATCAGGAATACCACATCTAATAATACTCATATCCTTTGTAACTTGCTTATGGGCTAATCCTATTGTTTTAGTTCTTACGGCTGCCAATAATGGATCTTTCCAGATAGTAAATTCAGAATGCAAAAACATATCGAATTCCTCAAACATATTAGCAATCATATCTGGAAATCTTTTAAAACCGATATATCCATCCCGGCTTTTTAAAGTAGGCAAGTTCATGCAATGTACTGCAATTATTCGCCCTGGTTTTATTACCCTTTTCAATTCAGCAACTAAATATCTGAACTGAGCGACAAATTGATCGTAATCAACTACATTGCCCATATCTTCAATATGGTTTGAATAGGTATAGAGGTCTGCAAATGGAGGACTAAACATGATTAAATCTACTGATTTATCACTCACTTCTTTTATCCTTTGTACGCAGTCACCACGCATAAGCCAGTATTTGTCATTTTTGGCATCTATTGATTTTTCCATTGATGTAGTTATTTGATTGTTAATATTTTTAGTTACTGCCTTAGTCATTAACTTTTGCATTGTAGTAAAAGAAATATGCTTATCCCTTTGAATTTTTATTACATTAATCATTCTGTCAGTTGAAATCATATAACAAGTTACTACTTTAGTTTGCCCATATCTCCATGATCTACGAATAGCCTGGTAGCTTTGTTCAAAACTGAAATCAATAGAATTAAAAATCTGATAGGCACAATTCTGAAAATTTAATCCCATCCCTGCAATGGATTGTTTTGATATTAAAATCTGATATTTTCCATGAGCAAAATCAAGTAAATCAGTTTCCTTTTTTTCAGGTGAATCCGAACCTTGTACATTTCTGCAATCAATACCGAGTGATATTAATTTTTTATAAATGTTTTTTGCTTCTTCATTTTGTTTTGTCCATACTATTATTTGTTCATCTTTTGGCAGTCCGGTTATAATCTGGATTGTTTCATTTATTCTTTGTTTTTCAGTATCTCGCAAACTTTGATTATAATCAGTTGCATTAACCGCTAAACCTGCGAATAATTGACCTTCAGGCAAAGGAGTTGATACTTGCCTTTCGATTATTTTTAATTCTGGCAAATCAAATCCGGGCATATCAAAACCTATATCTTTTGGATGAGAATACATAATAGCCCATGATGAAACAAACTCATAAAATTTATCTACTGCATGACCTTTTAAACGCCATTGCTGCGTTTCATTCGTGTCATGTACAAAGAACATTGCAAGCATTTCATTAAAGGTCATCACATCAAGGAACTGACTATGGTTTCCTAATTCCATTGGATCATTTGGGCTTGGAGTAGCTGAAAAACAAAATTTATAAGGAATATTTTTAAATTTCTCCATTAATAAATTCCTGTATTTCCCTGATTCATTTTTTAAAATACTACTTTCATCAAGGCATATACAACAAAATTGATCTTCTTTTACGTGTTCCAATTGTTCATAATTGGTAATGTAAATACCAGCCCCAAATACATCGCTTTTAAGCCGTTCAACTTTGGTGTTAAACTTTATACCTTGCTCAATAGTTTGCCCTGATACCGCCAAAGGAGAAAGGATTAATGCGGGTTTATTGAATCGAGTTGTTATTTGGTTCGCAATTTCTAATTGCATCGGAGTTTTACCCTGGCCTGTATCTGCGAAAATTGCATATTTCCCGGCTCTTAAGGCTCTTTTAACAGTAAACTTTTGAAATTCAAATAACATAGGATTTAATTGATTCATGTCAATATCAAATCCTGATTGAATAACTGTCTTTTCTTTTTGCTTTAAAAATTCCAAATAATCCATAATATCAAAGTTTAGTTTATGTAAAAGTATATCAAATATCAATATGAATTTTAAAAAATACGCTGTAATTGGTCATAAAATTTTATGAGATTTATCATAAAAAAAGCCCGGTTGACAAGACCGGGCAAACTAAACCTAACTTTTAATTATGAAA
>Ga0105104_10000638_pt1 | contig 27045 bp, 18 predicted proteins | sample PPLLaktember2015_3_FD_87034 | JGI IMG/M metagenome (GOLD analysis project Ga0105104, IMG submission 87034) | Freshwater sediment microbial communities from Prairie Pothole Lake near Jamestown, North Dakota, USA - PPLs Lake P7 Core (6) Depth... | ecosystem: Environmental > Aquatic > Freshwater >...
ATATAAAGAGAAATTATTGAAGAATATAAAACGCAGAGCATCCTACATGGGGTATATTTTGGTCCCTAAAGAAGAAGTATCACAAAAAGAAAACCATGATCAACAAAAGGCTTCGAGGTGAGTTTCTTAGAAGAGGAAGTTGCAGCACTATGTGCTTTTTTTCGAGGCTGCTTCGCAGCCGACGGAAAACGGATAACGAAAAACGATTCCCGGTTTGAAAAAGATTTACCCACGAATTACACGAATTTTCACGAATTTTTAATACTGTAGAGGCGCTGCGCGCTGGTTTTGATTTTGTCTCTCACGGAGGTTGAAAGAGGAAGGTGGAAGGATCGGTAAGAAAAGGATGATTGATGATTGATGAGTGATGAATTGGATTTTGTTTCACGGCTGCTTCGCAGCCGACTGAAAACGGATAACGGATAACGGATAACGAAAATTTGCGGCACTGCGTGCCGGTTTAGTTTACGTGCCTGCGGCACGGAGCAAGACGGTTTCGCACCAAAAATGTGAATTCGGCCTCTGTCCATAAAGTCCATATTGTCCATACTGTCCATATTCCTGCCTATTCATGCCAACGGATAACGGAGAACGATGAATCACTCTCGATAGGTGATTTAAAAGTTTTATACAGGCTTAACCATAATGTCTTTTCCTGTGACAGTTTGGGCACAGTGCAATGACATTTTCCATACTATCTTTACCCCCATCTTTCAGCGGGATAATATGGTGAGTTTCTAAGTAAGGTAAATTTGCATTTTTAGTTAGAAATGGAGCCGGTTGCCGGCAATCTTGACATATTCCCTTTGCTTTTCGTTTAACTAATTCAGAAATATAAGGATCACGGTTATATTGAGTAGTAACAACAGGTACTTTAGCGGGGGTTTCCGGTGCTTTTAAAATTTTTCTTTCTAACTCTGCATCCGACAGTCTTCTGGCTTTTTCTATGGTTTTTTCTTGTTCTCTTTGAAACTCGGTTTCATCGATTAAATCTTTTGGATTTTTTTCCGACACGATTTCATCGGCTATATATGCCGGATTTGGAGTTTTTTTCTTTAAGTATTCCGACAAATACGCAATAGCTCCCGTTGAATGTGCAGCCTTCGAATTGGTATGTATTTTCGTTTTTCGAATTGCAATATCGATGAATTTCAGGCAGGCTTCATGAATAATGGATAAATATTTTTTAAAAGATTTTTGACTTATTTTGTATGATATAGAGCCAGGGACCTTTTTTAGAGTATATGTTGTTTCAACAAAATCATCATCTGATATAAATCTATCTAGTGCTTTTTCTAAAACATTTTTTAAACATAAAACATGAATAAATTCAAAATCAATAGCGATGCAGATTTCTTGACCGGTATTAAACCGCAGAAACCAGCCATCCTTATCCAAATTCAAATTCCAATTGGTGCTATCTATACTATTTGAATACAAAATCATCTCATGTAAAAAATTAAGGCAAGATTTTCTGCTTTGCTCATCTGGGATAAATCCTTCGATCGTTTCCCGGGCATCTTTGGCACTATTTCTATCAATAAATGTCCTACGATAGACTAAATGTGTCGTTTTGCTAGTCTCGATTTTTTCATTCATTTTGAATTAGCCTATTTGAGCCATATGTTCTCCTCTTTTTATTTAACGTATTGTCAAAATCTCATTTAATTACTATTTCCATAAAAGATAATTATTTCCTTCTTTTTTTCTTTTTTTTCAATTTAAAAAATTTTACTATTGATTTGAAAAATTTTATTGCTGATTCCTTTTTAATAAAATAAAACGTCGATAGCGATATACCCACTACCGCTTGGATAGCGAGTAACCATACATTGCTTTGCCTCATTAATTTTATCTGAGGAAGCCTGGAAAAGGGACTCAATAGAAGAATCATGGTTATTGCTATTAAATAAAACAATGAAAGGGAATAAAAAAGTTTGAAAAGCGAGCGACTTACATCACGATTTTTTATTTTTCGAAAATTTTCTGCTTTCCAGGACCCTACTATTAAAGAAAGGGCAGGTAAAACATAAGAAATAAGCAATCCCCAGGCTTCTAAAGCATTACTTTCGTTTTTTACTTTCCAATTGTTTTCATCCACTTTAATTAGTGTTTTGTATTCATATTTTCCAAGTGTATGCTGGAAAATTAATAATATAAATATCAAAACAAATCCTATTAACCACAACCACCCCAACCTGGCCTTACATTTGCTAAGGCTGATACTCTTCTCATTATCCGTTTTCATTTTTTTCATTTTTTATTTATTATTTCTTTTCCAACGCTTGCCAGAGTTTTGATTTTTCCAGGTGAGTCTTCCCAAGCAAGCGACTGAGTTCAATTGGGATCAACTCATTATTTACTTTGTACTTTTCAAACTCGTAAATAAAGGCAGTACAGGTGTAATCGGGTGAATAAATGCCATTCGCGATATCATCCAATCCATCACTCATCCTATCCGAAGAGAACCAATTACTTGCTTCATTGGGAGTTATGGGATTTTCTCTTTCATTTACTTCCCCGGGTTTAACAATAAATAAAATTATTCGAAATCGGTAAACTTCCGGGTAAAAAACAGCTTTGAGGTATTCTTTAAAATTAGTGATGGGTGCAGAAAGAGAAAGTGGGGTTATCTCAGTTTCCCAACGTTTTTCTCCCAATGCAGGAGTGCCATCTTCCCGGTACTGTTCTATCCGGGTAATAATTACGAAACCATTTTCCAGCGTGCGAATTTTTCTCTCACTATAGCCGGCCAATTCCAGGGCTTTATCGAGTTTTGTGAATACATCGCTTAGATAGGTATTTCCCGCTGATTTTGTCAGAAATTCCGATGGTATCCGGCAAAAGGAAGATGGTTTTGGGGGTGGCCATGGAAACAACTCCGCACCCTTTACCATTTTTTCCTTTTGCGAACAAGCAAGAAGAGATAATAAAATGATTAAAAGAAAATAAATTGCTGCGCGTTTAGCCATAACAATACTCGAATCTAAAAATCTTTTTTAACGATCGTAGTTCGAATTCCTGAAACGATATGAACCCCTTTTACCTTTGTTAAATCTTCCAGATTTTGAACTATTTCTGGAAGAGTTTTAGAAAGAGATTGTTTCATCATAACAGCAATGATTTGAAAGCCCTGACCGTTTTTCACTTCTCTATTAGAAAGATATCCAGAATAAATATTATTTGAACTCCATTCTAAACTTAAATTGGCCTGTGCTGTCCACTTTTCTTCAGCAATGGACGGACTTTGACGATACCAATAGTCTACATCCAACGGATGAACATAAAGATAAATATTATAGTTTAATAAGTCATTGCGAGAAATTTTTAACTTGTCGAGATCAAGAGTATCATGAATGGTTACAATAAATGGATTGTTTTTTGCATACACCTCAAAAGCTTGAGGGGAAGCTTCAAATTCTTTTTCTTTAATACCTTCTTCGTTAGCAGCCGAATTGGTTTCACTGTTTTTTTTTGTTTCTTTAAAACTGTCGCACCCTATCATAACAAATAGTATGATCACAATACAAATGCTTTTGATTAAATTCATGGTCTCTCCTTTTCATAATCGCCGTATTGTCATTTGGAATCAGAACCAATAAATAACCGAATAAAAAATCGAAATATATTGAATATGGTTTTTATAATCCACCAAATCAATTTAAACGCAAATTTAAAAATACTTTTAATTGTCTCCTCGATATCATTTGCCATTCTTTTTCCTCCCTGTATGAATAGTCAGGTTTCAGATATTTAGTCCTTGTATTCGATCTCAGATAGTTTGATGCAATGTCCAATTTCAATCGATGCTACGCTTACAGTCCCGAGCACTCCTTTTACCCATACTTTAATATTTATAGGAGGAATTCCGCGATCGGTGGAGATCCATATTTCACCAGTGCTATCGCTGATTTTAAAATAATCGTCGGATGTAAAAGGAACATCTATTGTTTTTGTTACATAGCCTTCCACCGTACATTCTTTACCCATATATTTATCAAGGTTTGCCTTGATATCTCCAATTCTATCGGTTTTATGGCCCAAAATAAAAAAACAGGCAATTATGATTATAATTGCAAGTACTATACCCAAAATTAAAAACAAATTACGCGGCATTTTTTCTCCTCTCAAATAAGCTTAAATCATTATATTAGGTTATTTGCTTAGTCTTTTTAAGCCTTCATTTAATGCTGAAATCAATTTTTCGAATCCATTGTTTTCAAATAATTTAACTGCCTGAAATTTAGCCAATTTAGCAGGTATCTCACATTCTTTTAGTAAAATTGGGATCAAAAATATATCGTCATCTCGTTTTTCTAACCAAAGGTCTAACGCAATATTAATTTCTTTTTGAATAATACCTCTTTTGGCAACAGAGTTGCGTGAAAGGCAGCATAAAAAGAAATTTGAATTTTTTATACCATTTTTAATTGCTAAAAGCCAGTCTTCTCCGGGAAAGATATCATGAATATCAATCCATGGAGCAAATCCATGTTTATTGAGTTCATTGTAGATTTGGTTTTCAACTATTGACCGATCATTTCTAGAATAATTAATAAAAACAATTTTTTTTTGATTCATAGTTAAACTCCATTATTATATCTTTTTAAGCCTTCTTTTAATGCTAAAATCAATTTTTCGAATCCATTTTCTTCAAAATATCTAAGTTCCTTAAATCTAGTCAATTTCTCAGGTATTTTACATTCTTCTAGTAAAATTGGTATCAAAAATATATCGTCATCTCGTTTTTCTAACCATTTATCTATTGCTATATTTATTTGTCTTTGAATATCACCTCTTTCGTCAACAGATTTATTTGAGAGGCAGCATAAAAAAAAAGTTGAATCTTTTATCGCCTTCTCGATAACTAAGGGTTGATTTTCACCAGAATAAATATCGTCTTCATCTATCCATGTAGAGAATCTATTATCTTTTAATCTTTCGCATATTCTTTTTACTTTACTCAGATCCTCATGCGAGTAATTTATATAAATAGTAGAATTTAAAATAACATTCTCTTTACCTTTTTCTACATATTTTTTAAACAACGCAGGTGTATGGAAAACATTATTGCGATTCCGATATAGAAGAGCAAAATCAAGCATATTTTTACAATCATTAGGATTTGATTCTATATTATTTTTTTTTGAACTGCAATAATCTTTGTATTTATTATATAAATTTTGTTTACAACTCTTTAAAATATTAAAATATTTTTCTGTGTGATAACGGAAATCTTTATCCTCATTTTTTACTATCTCTTCAGCGACATGATTAGCATCAGTATTTTCATCTAATATTCTTTTACAAAATAAATCCAAAAAAAAAGGATGGCAGCCTAATTTATCAACAATACTATTGCATTCAGTAGTAATTCTATATTTTTTCAATAACTCATCGCACTCATCTATACTAAAGGGGATAACTCTTTTGACATTATCCTCTAAATTAAACTTATTTAATGCTTTTGCCAGACCAACTCTTGGAGGTTGTCTTTTTTTTGCTTTGTCTGTTACTAAAGATAATCCTTCTGATGTATATATTTCAAAAACAACTTGAATATTACTTTCGCTAATTGCTGTTAGTATATCTTCTATAATTGGATTATAATTCTCATTAGGGCATACTATTAAAAGAATAGAGAGATTTGGTTCAAATCCTTTAATTACTGATAAAATTTTTATAAAATCAGTAATTTTATTTGCGATGCTTCCTTCTTTTTGTTTTATTTTTTTTTTTAGTTTAATAATTTTGACATAAACTTTTCCTATTTCTTCATTTGTCTTGTCTGATTTATATTTGTAAAATTCGTTTATTAATTCAAGGCTAATTTTTTCAATATTTGTTTCAGGATTTCCATCTAAATCGACTTCTCCTATTATTAATCTTTTTCTATATTTTGAAAATCCGTCAAATATCTCTGATAAAGAAGATTTTTGCGACTCTTGAAAATTTTTATAATCAAAAAAGAAACCGCCTATTTCCTCTTTAATAAAGGGCCCAAAAATTTCTCTTGAATGAGAATACTTTCCAAGCAATTCTTCATATTCGTCCTGCGATAGGAAAATTTGATCACCATCAAAGACTTCTATTGCCTTTTTAATAGTTTCGGTTTTGCCAATACGATATGCACCTTCAATAAACATACATTTACTTTTTTTTTGTAATGTGCTATCACTTGCCCATTCCCTTAATGTCCCTATAACATGAGCTCTTGTGCCGGTCAACCCGATAAAATCGTCCATTTACATTTCCTTCACAATATTTTTTTGATGTTCATAAATATCTAAGTAAATATCTCATTTAAAAAAATTCTACTGTTTCGCTCAGATTTCGCACTTACCATAAGTTTAAATATTCCAATGCGAAGACTTCCAATAAGCATATCCTCATCTATTTCTATAAATTCAGTCTGCTGCAAGAATATTAAACACTTTTTTTCAATTTCATCATTTTTAAATTGAAGTGTATATAAATTCAAATCCTCAAGAATTTTAAAAAAAGCTGAACGGATATTTGGCGGTAATCCAAAATTAATGATATAGGCCAAATCCCCCCAATAATAGGTATTGGAGCAAATATCATATATTACTTTATTTAAAACAGATAAAGGAACAGTATTCGATTTTTCTCTGAGTTTATTCATTTCATTCCAGACCAATCCGCAGATTAATTGAGTTATAAAAGGAAATCCTCCGGTTAAACGCCATAAAAATTCGAAAGAGAGATTATTATATTTATAGCCACCCCAGTGAGCAATTTCTTTAACTTGAGCTTTATTGAATGAATAGATATTTATATTTTTTTGATTATTTAGTGTACATACTTTTGACCAAATTTCTCCAAGAACATCCTTCCAACCAGAAAATATAATATAAAGTCCCCCTTTAAAATCGCTTCTAATATATTCTATTAAACCCACTAAATAATTTTCGATAAACCCTCGCAAATCTACAAATAAATCTTTTCTTTTTTTATTAATAATACAGCTTTCTTCAAGAACATCCGCATCATCAAATATTATTAACAATTTTTCATCGATCGCTTTTTTTGTCATAACTTGAGATATAAATATTTTAAATTCATCCTTTCTCATTATTTTTGAGTCAGAGGGAAGTACAGTAAAGTTCTTAAAAAAATTTTTTCTATCAGTAAACAGACTTTTTATTTCGACTGCCAAATATCCCAACAGATACTCATGTGTCCAACTACGATTTTCAAAAATTGTGCATGGAACAGTAATTACAATGATATTTTTTTTATTATTGGAAATTTTTTCTTTGATATGATTAATTAAACTAGTTTTTCCGATTTTTCGCACTCCTAGGATGTGAAAGATATCCGAATCTTTAGATTTTATAATATTTAAAGTTATTTTTTCTTCTATGTTTTCACGTGACATATATAAATCACCCGGTTCGAGTGATCTATCGTAGATATATGGGCAAACACCGTTTTTTTCATATGTCGGTATGCTGTTTCTATCGATTGTATCAACTATCCCATTAATAATTTCACGCCTTTTGGGCTTAGTATCATTTATTTCATAAGAAAATAATATTTCATATGATTCAATTGGATAGTCAACTTTAAACAGTTTTGTCGCCTTTGTTTCCTTTCTATCTAATTTTAAAATACTTTTATCTCCATCTTGAATCTTTCCATTTCTCATTAATTCAACTTTTAAGTTGAAAGCATTCCCATTACTTTTATTTTTAAAAATCAAAGAAAATTTTGAACAATTAATGTTTCTGAGCATTTCATCGTCTATTTTTAGGAGAGGGGCAAATTGATATTCAATTATTACTGGTTCCAATGATATGTTTTTAAAATCACCATGCCACTTTTCCATAATGATACTAAATATCTTCACTTCAGGGAATTTTAAATTTGTACCATTATTATAATTTGAAACAAAAGATTCAAATGAATTCAAACCAGAATTATAATCCAATTTATTTATATCACAGAATATTTTTTTATAATCATATACAGTATTTTCCCAAGTTAAAATTTTATACTCATTTTCCAGATTTTCAATCTCCGGGAATTCAATTTCGGCAGGATAAGGAGTCTTACATATTTCGTCATATAATTTTTTTAAGCTGTCAAATAACTTAAAACCAGCATCACCTAAAACTGTTCCTCTAAAATCCATAAAAGCCATTTGAATTTCCGACATATAATTAATTATATTTTCTTCCAATGCTTCTTTTTTATTCCAATAATAAATTCTTGTCAGAATACTAACGAATCGATTGGCTTTGTGCTGCTTTCCAGTTTCAACAATATAGGACAGCACTGGCCCGGGTTCACTGAGATTCTCAAGGATATTATATATATCGAATACAATTTGATCAAATGAATTATCCTTCCATCGTGTATTCCACAAAAAACCGGCAGTAGCCTTTAACACAAACGATGAGTATGACTCTTTATTGATAAGATCAAAAACAAATTTTACATTTTCAAAATTGTTTCCTGGACGAATTTTCTGATTTGCGTAATAAATAGAATCAAAGGATTCTTTTAGACCTGATATATTCTGGAATTGCTTTAATTCGTATTCTTTTATATCCGGTAGTTTAGATATTAAGAAGGCTATAGCTTTATTTACGGATTGGGTTGTTGGATTAATTAATGCATAATTTATTTCTTCAAAAACCTTTTTTAACTCTTCTGTTATTTTTTTTTCAAAATTCTCTAGAGACAGAGTATTATTCTTTTCCTTTTCAATTTTTAATTCCTTTTTGAACTCTTCTACCTCCTGTAATAACTTGTCTCTTTCTTGATATGACTTATTTTTTTCAAACTGGATTTCGTTACGTTCCTTCTCGAGTGTTTCATTTTTTAAAATTAATTTGATTTCATGTTCGTTTTTTTCATTCCATTCTTTAATTATCTTTCGATTTTTTTTAAATAATAATGCAGATATAATACATAAAAACAAGACAAAAATACACAAAATGACAAACCAAAACACAAATAATCGGTTGGATGGTTTCAATTTATCATTGGTGGGCTTATTAATATTTTCATTAGATATATAAAAATCTTTATAATATTTTTTGTTTATTCCAATCCAGGCATCTCCATTACCAGTAAAATCAGCATTGTACTGTTCCTCTGAGAAGTCATTTATAGAATAGAAAAAATAACAACCATTCCTGTTTATTAAATCCGGATTCCATTTTTCTTTTTTATTGTTCTGAAGGATTACCTGGATATTATTAATATCGGATTGTATTATTGTGACAACTGTACTCTTAATAGATTTTCCTAAATAAAATTTATTTTCCCCTTTTTGCAACTTCATCCATTTTAAATCCATATTGTCAATCGATTTTATTAATATACTGTTGACGACAATTATTGCATCAGATATATCTGGATTAGTAGAATGAAATGATCCTTTGTTTGATTTAAGGCAATCATCCCAAAGTTTTTTTATTTGACCCACATTATTTTTATTTATAGACGTCGTTATATCATATAATCTATCATTAATTCCTATTACCTCAATGCTGACATCCTTTTTCGTCAAATTACCAATCAACTCTTTTATGCCAGAGCTTTTAAAATACTTTAAAACATTTTTTTTCGAGGGATATTGACTTCTAATCTCTCGCTGCATATCGGGAATTCCATCAGTAAAAAGGACAATAAGGCGTTTACGATTTTGTGATGAATTAAAAAGTTCTTTTGCTTTTTCAAGAGGAGGAAGAAAATCTGTTTTGCTTGCAGTACCCGTTTTTATCTCTTTTAAAATTCTATTTTTTAACTGTGTATCCAAATCGTTAAGTGAAAAGTTTCCTTTCAATAGTGATTCACCAAAAGGAATATATGCTAATCTTACGATTATTCCAAGTTTTTTTTGACACATCTCAAGGAATTCAACTAAATATTCGGCTGCTGGAAGAGCAAATTTAACATTATTATTAATATTCAAACTGGCGGATTTGTCGAAAATAAAAACTACGTCTAATGAATCACCCGGGAGTTCACTTGATTCATTATTTAGTGCTATTCCGTTTTTAATCGAAAATAATAAAAGAAATCCAGCTAAAATGAATTGAGTTATGTTATTATTTTTTTTAGTCATTATTCAAATTCGATATGATATTTTTTTTTGAAAACAAATCAGTTTTTAGAATTCGAGTTAGAGATTTCTGGCTCTAACTCCATTAAAAACGTTTCATTTATTAAAAAATAAGCAATATACGAAAATAACGAAACCATCAGCAAGGATATAAAAAACACCAATGGACTGCGCCATAAAATTAGAAGGAAGAGCCAAAACATTGCAAAAAAGCTGCTGAGCACCGTTGCTATTATTTTAAACTCTTTTTGTTCTTTATATAACCCCCTTCGAACTCTCAGAATAAATATGCTAAAGAGAACAAGGATAAATGAGCCTATCGCATGAACATATGAAAAGCTGCTCCAGCTTTTTGGCACTGAAGAAGGAGTTATACCTTTTATTAGGTTGGGAAGGGCTTTATTCACTGCCTCAAGTATAAGGCTTAGAATTGTCCATGGAAAAGTATTAGTAAAATCTCCGTTTTTTTCAAAAATGGCAGATGATATCAGGAAAATAGTGAATATAATATAAATACATGCTGATAAAAAAAATAAAGTTCCTGCCAGTTTAATTATTTTTTTTTTAATTTGTCCTTTCATAATATCTATGCTCCTAAATTTTTAAGGTAGTATTCGACTTCTCTTTTCATTATTTGAGTAAGTGGAAATTCTATCAAGCCCTGTTGAAGTTTTAAAATAAAATCTTTGGATTTCATATCTTCTTTCATTTTTTTTATTTCATCATCAAGACGCTTAAATACTGCCTCTGAATTAAAAATAGGGTCGAGGCTTAAAGGTAATAGTGATCCCTGGAGTCTCTTTCCTTCCAGTTTTATCTGGTTGGGTTTGGCGAATATAACTGCAACTTTACTATTTTCTTTTAAGGTATCTTCTTCCCAATGAATAATACCCAGGCATATTGCAGTCCCACACATTCTTTCTACCTGGATTTCAAGGGGGCTTTTTAAATAGCTAACATCATATTTATCATCAGCAATATCTTTAAAAATATGTAAATCTGGTTTTTTATCATCTTGAAATGCTTCATATTCACTTTTGAAAAAACGAAGATGGTTAATATCACATAAAGGTAATCCGTGTGAAACAGAGATAGTTAAAAATTGGTCACACTGCTTGGTGGATATGGAATTATATTCACACCGCAGTTGACGCAATGCGTCTTCAATAGTTGAATCATCCCCGGAATAATATCCAAAAATCGTTCGATTTTGAATATTATCGGTTGGCAACTCCATATCTCCACAACTTATTATTGGACTAGAATCTTCCAGTAGTTGGCTGAATCTTGCTATTAGGTCATTTAGGTCAGGTATTTTTTTCTTTAATAGTTCTTCAACTTTCAATTTGCTCAACGGTGATTTTTCAACTCTCTCTTTAGCTATAGTTTCAAGCTTTATACGCAACCAATCCTGGCTCTTATCTATCCACACGTGGATATTTTCTATATTCTCAATTTGACGCGGATTGCGATTTGAAGGTTCCGGTTTACCCAAATCCTTATCTTCATCATATAATTTTGATAACTCTTCCCAGGAAAGAATTGATTCATCCGAAATAAAACGCGATTGTTCCTGTAGTTTCGATAATGTTTTTTCCTCTTCGGCTTTAAAATCTTTTTCAACTTGTTCCAGGTTTTTCACAAAGGTATCCAGTTGGTCAATTTGTTTTCCCAGCCAATTCGCAAAATCGCTTATTAATTCCAAATCTATCGAATATCGGAATTCAGAAACCTGTTCGATAAACCACTTTCTTATATCATCAAAAATTTTATTCCTTAAGCCGATAATTTTATTGTGAAGATAGAACCAGAAGCAGATAAAAATAGCAACTTCGGCTAAACCCAATACAGAAATAGCAATGATAGCTTTAATGCCAGAATACAAGTTAATTGCCAAAAAACATATTAAGAAAGAAAACAAGAAAAGAATGGCACTTCCAGTATAAATTTGGCTTTTAGTGGGAATTTTATCGTACCAATTGGAAATTATAGCGCGTTTCGTTGCCTGCTCCTGGCTAAATTGATTCGACTTTTCTTTATGTTCATTCTTTTTCTTCTCTATCGTACCATGGTGGCGATTTTCTATCTGGTCTTTCAATTTTTTTAAAAAGAAGAGCGAAAATTTAAGAGATTTATCCTGGCGGTCCTGTCTTTTTGATTGCAGTAGTTCAGATTGCTTTTGAGATACTAATGTATCTAATTTTTTTATTTTTTCCTGGCGATCATCCTCGATCAGTTCCTGCCATTGATTTTCAAACTTAACTTTTAACTCTTCAATTTTATTTTCGATGACCCTTAAAGTATCTCTTTCATACCACTTTAATTGAATATTAGTAATATTAGTGTTTTTTCCTATATCCTCTCTAATATTAAATAATACATTTTTATCTTGCACTCCATCATGAGTTTCAAGAAAGTGTTCACCTGTAATTCCATGATTTTTTTCAAAATCTTCCACCTCTTGATTAACTTCCGAAGTCGAAGGTTCTGGAGAAAATAGGCCAAATTGGATGATTTCACTTGCATACCTGCAGCAGGCGCCATTCAACATGTCCTTTCTTGGAAAGCTGATAGAAGATATGCCTATCCCACTATAAGCTTTTACTTTTTGATCGAGAAAATAACTGGAAAGAACATCATTGGTTAATGGATTGTTTATTTTTTCATTCGCAGGTGGGAATATTAAATGGAAAAGGATTTCACCCATGAGGGGATTGAGGCTTTCTTTATTGGGGAGAGCAAATCTATTTTTTTTAATAGTGTCAAAAAGATAACAGCGATCAAAAGGGCGATATTTGATAGGAGGGGGTATCGGATTCAAATAATCGAGGGAAAATTCTTTCAAGTCGCAATAATAATCCAATTCCTTCAATACAGCATAAATATATGCTGCAGGTTTTGTTTCATAATTCGATATATCAGGATTAATGTCTGAAGGTTCAGAAGTTAAAGTAAAGAGGCCATCGATAGAGAAGCTTTCCATTCCAAATCTCATTTTCAAATGGTGGCGACACAAATAGGCTATATCCAGGAAAACACCTGAACAAAAAGGCTCGCAAAGGGCTCCAACGATATAGATATTTACTGATTGCTGGCGATTAGGCGGCAACTCCGAATAAAATTTCCGAATACCTTTCTCAGCCTCAAAACCAGTTACTTTCCTCATAGCATTGTCAAAAACCCTTGAAAAATTTTGGACCGATTGAATAAATTTATTTCGGACCTCAATTCTTGTCGTATTATTCTGAGGAGTTTCAAATATTCTTGCGTTTTCTTCTTCCTCTTGCTCATCGCCTTGTAAAATAGGCTCTGGATAAAGGATTACTTCAATTGCAGGAAAGTCATCGATTCGAAAACGGATGGAATCCCTCAATGCATCAGTAATCCTTTTTCCAACTATGCCTAAACCAATAACGATACTGGGATATATAATCAAAATTTAACTCCTTAATACTATATTTTCTTAAAGTTGCTTTCTGTATTCTTGGAGAATTTTTAACTCAGAATCATTCAACTCGTCTCGGTTTGCCTTCATATAGTCAAATAACTTTTCTTTTGCATCTTTATTTCCAAGATCTCTAATTCTTTTATCTGTATTTTCTTTAACCATTCGTACCAATTCAACGTCTTTTAAAACTATATGCCTTGAGTTATCAAGTCCATCGGCAATCGCTTTTTCCACCATTTCATCTTCGCCAAAAATAGGATGTGGATGCGCGATGAAGTAAGTAAGACCTTTCTTGTAAATGACTCCGAATATCCGTCCCAAGGCAAAATAGAGTTCTCTTTTTTCCGCTTCATCTTGATCTACCAGAGGCCGAGTAATTTTGGGAAACTTATCAGCACCTTCAAATATATGAAGAGGAACATGTTTGGCCTTAAGATCTTCATAAATGCTTTCAAAATTCTCCATTCCCCAAAGAGCAAATAGAGGTAAACCATGATGGTTTCGATCTATAGCTATTTTTGAAGGATCATTGGTGGAAGTGAAGTTTATTTTATAGGGGAGTTCATGATCTTTGAAAATAGTTTTTTCCTCGTCTTCGACACCAATGACAAGAATTTCAGCCAATTCCTCTCCAAGGTTACCACGGGGGTCCATTATAGCGGCATCATACACCCAGAATGGAGTAGCGCGCCGGTATAAATTTAACAGGATCTCTGAAGGAGATCCTTTTTTGTTTTTCCCGGGTTTAACATTCGAAAATGAAGAGCCGTCACCCTGCCCTTTCCCTATAAGCATTTTTTCGACATTAGCCTCCTGTAAATCATTAAACTTTCCTTTTGAGAATAAAATTAATTCATCTTTGATAACGTCACTGGTTTTATCCTTCCACGAAAGAACATTGTTTTCGTTTGAAAAGAAATCCTGGGAAATTTTTTCTTTATCTGATACTTTCTTTTCATAAAGTTGTTCTGCATCGTTTTTAGACAAAACGGACTTTCCCAATAGGAATTCGATACTATCTTTTCGATTCGATTCGATATTCATTTGGTCATTGATATTAGCTGCTATATTCTGAATTTTCATTATGATATTATCAATACCTTTAATGTATTCATTGAGTTCGTTGATTAATAAACCGATCATTTCAATGGCCTGATTAATAGCGTACATTTTTAATTCCATATTGCATCCTCGTGTTAATTCTCCAATGAAATCATCTCTTAAGCGCTGAACTTTACTGGTTTGTTTTTTAAATCGAAAGCCTTTTGTGGCCTCCTCCATCTGGAGCAATAAGCGCTCGCGAGTACGCTCGCTCAGTTCGATTTTATTCTTAAATCCTTCGATGCCGTTTATTCGTTCTTTGAATGTATCTTGCATTTTAGAATAATTACTTCTGATATCTTCCAGGTGCATTTTCACATAAGGAAAACCTTTATGGCCTTCATTTATCAATTCTGAGAATTTCACTTCTAGGTTTTCTTTGAATGAAGCAAATAAATACTCTCTTCTGCTGTAGATAACTTTATTGAATTTGGATATACGATCTCTACGGAAACTATCTACGAAACTCCTTAATATACCGACCAGTTCAGCATCCGAATAGTCTTTAAATGTGGCTACATTAATATTAATATTAATTTTTTCTCTTTCGGATCCCTTTTCTTCTGTCATAAGCCCTTCTATAATCGCTTCTTCTGAAATAGACTGCCCTTTAAGAAAGTTCACGATTTTTTCCGTAATTTGCTGTCTATCTGCCTTATCATTCAACAAATATGAGTTAATTATATCTTTTGTTAACCTATTCGAGCAAAACTTAACAATTTCTTCAATGGGATAGGTTGCAAATGAAACACCAAATGCGCTGTATGCTGTTAATTTTCCACTAGCTGTTTGACCAAGAACTCCAAGTCCACCGAAAATATTATTTTCTTCCTGTGCACCTGCACGCCCAATCTGGGTATTGATTTTTAAAAATAGCGATTCTGCGATCAATTGCATAGCGGCTTTCTGATTCTCAAGCTTTAACTCATCCTCATTGGTAGTATCCATCAAATAACAGGCATCAAAGGGACGTCTCTCAATACGTCTTTCCCTACCCTGCCATGGGATATAATCGAAGCGGGCTTGCTCCATAAAATAATCCAACTCTTTTAAAGCCGCATATGTATTGGCTTCAGCTCGCATCATTAAGTCCGAACTTAATGCTTTACTAAAGGCAGATGGAAGTAGCAGGATACCGATACGTTGAAACGATTTAATTTGTTCCTCCATTGCAGCTATTTCAGTAATATACGGGAAATCGATAAACATGCCAGATCCAGTTCCGCCGCAGAGTGATGAGATAAAATAAACATCCATACTCTCTTTTGTATCTTTGAACCTCTGCTTCCAGATTAAATGCAACGATTTCATAGCTTCCCTTATGATGTTCCTTACCTTTCTCTCTTTCAAAAGCAATGAAAGTCTTCCGATGGGCCGAGTAATTTGAGCACCCTGGTCAACTTGGCCAGGGCGTAAATCTTTAGGGAACCATGCCAGAATTTTTTTATATTCCAACATACCCTGGATACTCTGAACCTGGCGATCCACATTATAATTACCGAGATTCCAAAACTCATTGGCAGCCAACACTATTTCGTTGGAATTTTGGTCTTGAATAGCCTCGTTTGTCTCCTCGGTGGTATCGAAGCACAGTAATTTTACTAAATCAGGGAGTTTACCATTATTTGTTTCAAAGAATCGCCTTTTTAAAAACCGAATAGTTTCTCGCCCTGTTCCCCCTAATCCGATAACTAGACTGGGCCTTGTGATTATATCACTCTTAATATCTGCCATCTGTATTTCCTCCTAAGCTAATTTATCTTTATATCTATTTTGATATCATATCCTCAAAATACATTCCTATTAACCCCATCTCCTTCTCTGTAAAAAGTTTTATATCCAATTCTTTTAACAAACTCTTTACAGATTTCTTTGCATTTCCCCTGAATTTATCAGCAATCGTTCTATTTATGCAATCTTTAATCTTTTGCCGAATTTTGGTATTCTCGATAACAGACAAAAAAGCAATTTCATTATCGGTACCCAATACTACATCGTTTTCTCCCGGAGCGCTCCAAATGTATTTGCCATTTTGAAAATCGATACATTTGAGAGCCAGCCCCACTAAATAAAGCGTTTTCATATCCTTAAAAAAAGTTATTGGGTAGCTAATTAAAGGTAATTCAAGGCGATGATCAGTTTCTACTGTATGGAGGGGAAAATTCTCTTTTCGCAAATAAATATATGACAGTTCCATATCTTTGAATATTGAAAGTTTCGATAATTTTATCCCATACCATTCTCTAAGCATATGTATCTCATCGAGAAGATTACCATCAAATATCAATTCGCAATCGAGTCCGACTTCCTCCTTGAGGTTTTTAAATTGACTTTCACGAATACCAGACATGATAATATTACGTTCGTATAAATCATTTCTATCAAGAGCTTCCTCTTCAACTTTTGGGCAAGATAGAGAATAAATCCTTGTTATAACTTCTTTTAAAGAAATAATCCTTTCATTTTGAATAAAATTAGGGATACCAACAGCAATCAAATGGTTATAATATCTTGAGCATATCGATAGAATTAAAGGTTTAAGTTTTTCATGATTGCATTCATCTCTAGATACAAAAAAATCCGGGTTATTATTTTTAATCGTTTCAAATAATTCTAATTTTTTTGGTTTATATTTATTATATATATTTTCAATGTGTTTTGCTTCAAAAATCGGAGATCCATTTTTTATATTAAGAGACAATTGTTCTGTCTCGCTTTTTATTTCTTCTTCAAGTTCAATTATAATTGAATTCAAACTCTGTCCTTTTTGTTTAATATCTATTTCAATGTTCCTGACTGAATTCTGGATTTCGTTGTAGATTTTAAGACTTGTTTTCCTTATCGTGCTTTTAAAATCCTTCTTAACACAATCTTTTAGAATTGAATTGAACCGTTCGACCAATTCCTTTTTCTGAATATGCCATTCCTTTCTAAAAATGTCGAGTAACTCTCTTAGAAATGTCCTCTTAGATGCTTTTCTAATTTCTGCAAATAGTTGCTCAAAATTTGTGGATGAATCGCTTGAATTCTCATTTATATTCATGACACTTTTTTGAATCTGATTAAGAAAAATATCCAACTTCTCCGAGGTTTCCTTGAGTAATCGATTGTGGCCTTTTATTCCTTCATTGGAAGTAGATAAAAAATCGATATAATGAGAGTTAAGCGCATTAAATAGCTTATTTTTCATTTCATCAAGATGAGCCTCAAAAAACGTATCGATTTCTCCAATTCGTTTTTTGAAAATGCTTTCCCGAAGAGTTATAAAATCAGTTTCACATATTTTTTTTATTTTTCTCCACGGAAATTCAGGGATTGTATTTATACTCTCTTCAACTTTTTTTTCTACATCCTCAATAAAAAAAGTAGGTGAGAAATTTTCAATATTAAAAAATAAATATGTTTTTTCATCTTGCTTTTCAAAATCAACACCTAAAATTAGTCTTAGCAACTCCGAGCAAAGTTTTTTAGAACAAATAGAAACAACTTCAGTAATGTTATTTTTCAATACAGCAGTTCCGATAGTTCCAAAATTTATAGCATCTGCTCCTACTTGGTCAATCAGTATTCTCCGGGCGCTATCTTGTGGAGATATGCAAAGTAATTTTATTCCGCTAGAAAGGAAAAAAATCATATTTTCATCCACAGCACGAGAATCTTTGCCTACATTGAGCAAATAAGAGATATTAAAAGTTTTACATTCATCCGAAGAAAGCTTCGGTTCTACTGGAATAAAATTTGCATATTGGGATGGTCGATCTTGAAAATAACAAACTTCCATTAATGCGGCATATGAATTAGCTTCTTTTAATTGCCTTGCTTTATTCTTATCATTGGATCTGTCTAAAATAAAAATCGTAATTACATTAAGGGTAGATTTTTCCGTATTGGCGGCTGCTTTGGCGATAAAGGATAGATCGATTACGGTACTGCTTCCAAGCCCTTCGGAAACAGGAGATACAATAACTAAATGAATTGGATCATTGATTTCTTTCCATATTAACCGAATATCGTGTATAAAATTCGCAATTGTTTTTTGAATTATCTTTGCTTTTAACAACAAAGCCATCCTCCCCAAAGGTCTTATTGATGGGTCGGATTGAATAATTTCATTTAAGCGTACTAATCTTTCTTTATTCACATTGGAATGAAACCAGGAGAATAAGTCATCTTTTGCTTCAGTAAAACTTCTATTCGCAATTTTATTAGGAATAAACCCGCTTAAATTCTCGACATGAAAACTTCTTTTCGCAGTGTTGCTGATAGTTTTCATGCAGATTCCCAGTGAGCGTATCATTTGCATTTCATCTGGGTTAGCTTGCGATATCATATTTTGACATTGTTCGACCACATCGCAACCAAGCTCGCCAATACCAATAAAAATTGTGGGTTTAAATCTCAACACATTAATTCCCTATTTGAATTAGTGTAAGTTAAATTTTTTTAAGCATTCACCTTACTAAATTTTAATTTTTTATTCGTATTCATAACAATATATAGTTAGTGCTGGATTCAAAGTGAATATTGCTTTCAATTCCTTGTGTAAAATCTTCGTATCTCAAATGCTGATCTCCGATCCTTATAACATTATCATGCTTTAAAATCATAGAGCAACCCAACAGTGCGTCGTCATTAACCCAAACTTCATTTTTTTTGATAGGATATACAACAATATTGGTTCTCCGCCCTCTACTATCCTTTTCAGCTTTTAGAAAGATATGTTCTTTATCGATACCTTGGCCATATATTCGAATATCTGCGGAATTTGAACTACCGACTATTATCCGGCGACTCCTTATCCCCAATTTTCCCAATACACCCTTTTTTAGCCCTATCAGCGTAAATTGCTGATTGCCCCCCTCAGATTCCCAAATTATGGCTCCAGAAAATTTTGGTAAACGTTTTTTATAAAAATGCAAGGTGATTAACATTACACCAATCCCCAGCAATATGAGCAATAAAATGAAAAGAATAGAAAGGATAGGGTTTGGAAGTGGTGGTGACGGAATGACATTCAGCTTAAAATCCAGTATTATCTCTTCATTTAAATTTTTTCCAATCAATTTTAGTTTTCCCTCATATTTACCCAATGGGAGATCGGTAGTCTTAATGTGAACATATGATTTCGAATCTTTAGAGCTAGAAGGGGGAAATTTTATTTCATCCGGTTCAATTTTTGGGACATCTATATCTTTCTCATTTTCATTATTAGAAGGCGTAAAAGTGAGAAGAATCGGAGTAAACACGCGTTCTGTTTCAAAATCAGAGCTAGCGATTAAATTACAAGTTGCATTTTTCCCACTAATCACATCTCCTAAATCTATCGGTTGTTGATTCAAAACTTCAAATAAATCGCCTCTTGATACCTTTTTATCATTTTTTCGTTCAAAAACTCCAGGATTGGTTGCCTCCACATTCAGGATATATTCGCCTTTCTTCCGAAAGCCCGCATAAGAAAAAGAATATATTCCATCTCCATCTTTTGAGTCAGTATTTGTCCCATTGTCAACCATTGAAATTTCATCATATTTCATAGAGTTCGGTGGCCGAACTTTAAGATTAAACTTTGTCTCATTTAGCACTTCAGGATCGTCAATTCGAACATTATTTAAAGTTAAATAGGCTTCAATTTTAATCGGTTCATTAAGGCGAAAAGAATTTTTTGAAGTTTTTAATTCAAGCAAAAGATCTGTGGTGCATATCATCTGCCCATAGGCATTACCTAATCCTTTTAAATATACATTCCATTTCCCAGGTTTTGGTTTAATGACTCGGAAAATTTTATATGCATCGCCCTCTGATAAGCATAAATCAAATGAATTTGACTCTCCTACTATATTTCCGTCCGCTCCCTTAACTTCAATTTCAATACTTTGAACAGATCTATTGATAGCAAAAATTAACTCCTTCACATATTTATCAATAAAAATTTCTTTATAATCATGGCTTTTCAGGTTTAAATCAGAGTAGAATTCAAATACTCGATATAATTGCTTTAAATCCGCAAAAATATCGATATATACTTTTAATAATTCAGTATCTTTTTTAGCAATATAAACTCTACCACCGGACACTTTTTCAAATTTTTCTAGCAAATTAATATCTGCATTATCTGTAAATCCAACAGAAATGATCCTAATTTTAGCTTTTTTGTACATTTCACAAATTTCAGCTATTGCTTCTTCTTGCCGACCAAAGTAAGAGCTAGAATTCGGCAGTTCTAACTTTCCATCGGTCAATAAAATAACGACTCTATTGGTTTCATTTCCTGGGGTGGTCTTCATTAATTGATAGGCTGAATCGAGCGCATTTAAAATATCTGTTTTCTCTCCATTAGAACCAATAATCTCTATATCCTTTTTCAGTTCTTCCTTGTCATAATTTCTATCAATAATAGTAGGCCTTGCAAGAACCTTGCTTGTAGTGCTGAAATCTATTACGCCTACCTGATCTCCTACATTTAGAAGATCGATAAATGACTTGGCAGCTTGCAACCTTAACTTTAAAGGATCGGAATTTGCCATAGAACCTGAACTGTCAATAAGAAGCACAATTCCAATACTTTTAGATGCTGAATACATAAGTGAATAAACGCTCATTAAACAAAATATACAAATCAAAAACATAGATATTGTTCTTGGTCTAGACATATTCATTCTCACATTTTATTTTTCTCAAATTAAAATTTTATAGTTCCACATATGGAATATCATATTCCAGTTTTCTCAAATACAAAATTTAGAGTTGATCTCTATCTAACTGCTGAATTCAATAAATATTATTTGTGTGTGCTTCCGCCAGTGGGAGCTTATGTTGACACTAACCCCGATTTGCCCAACCAACACTTTTTTTAAACACCTAACCATTTCTTACTTCACAAGAAGAACATTTATAGCACACTTCTTTAGTAAAAGTCAATACCCTTTTAAATTTTTTTTTCAAAATGAGTAGTATTACCTAGGAAGAGGAAAACAGAATGCTGATTTATGAATGATGAAGGGGGAAAAGATAATGATGATTGATGAATTATGAATGATGAATTGAGAGGTTGCGCGCGATGCGCAGTTTTACACGGCTGCTTCGCAGCCGACTGATAACGGATAACGAAAAACGGATAACGGAAATTTGTGGCGCTGAACGCCGTTGTTGATTTGACGTGCCTGCGGCACGTGGGCGTGATTAGAACACGCCCCTACGAAACGTCGATCGTTCGTTGGATTTTGGTTAGGTGTAGGGGCCGGGCATGCCCGGCCCGTACATCCAGGCAGGGGGAAAAGATAATGATGATTGATGAATGATGAAGGGGGAAAAGATAATGATGAATGATGAATTATGAATGATGAATTGAGAAATTGCGCGCGATACGCAGTTTTAAACGGCTGCTTCGCAGCCGACTGATAACGGATAACGAAAAACGATTCCCGGTTTGAAAAAGATTTACCCACGAATTACACGAATTTTCACGAATTAAAAGAAGAGGGGTCCACTGATTACACGGATTAACACGGTGGCCGGTTTCCGGTTGCAGTTTGGTGAAGATGTGGCGCGCTTCGCGCCGGATTGTTTCTCACGGAGCTCACAGGGGCACGGAGAAGGAAAGAAAGAAGAGAAGAAATGAAGAAAAAAAAAGCCCACGAATGACACGAATTTTCACGAATACTGTAGAGACGCAAGATATTGCGTCTCCCTTCGGCACGAGAAAACGGAGAGCGGAGTAGGAAAAAAAGAAGAGATGAGTAGAAGATGAGAAGAAGATAAGAGGAAGTGGTGGCGCTACGCGCCTAGCTTTCATCAAAATTTCATCTTAAACAAGAGCCCGGTTTCATCCCGGTCATGAAGCCTTAATACAATTTCCTCATCCAAGAAAGCAACGCTCTTACCCAGCTCATCACGAGGAATATCCGAATCGATCAACGTCAAAATATATTGCAAATCATTTTCCCGGCAAATTTCCCGAACCACGTTTAAAAAATTGATCTTTTTCCTGTTGTCCAACCCTTCCAACGCTCCATCATGATAAACAAACCGGTAAAAAGACCGCTTACTATAGGTAATCAAAACCGCTAAATCAAACGCCATACACATCAACTTTTTATAGGTGGTTCCATAGGCTTCGGCTGTAATTTCCATATTTTCCGGGTTCTGGATATCGGCATGGAACTCGATATTCCCTTCCTTGTTTTGTGATAACGATATAATTGCAGGCGTGTTCAACACCGCCTGGAATATATGACCAAAAACACCTCTTATCTCTTTGTAGGTATTATTACTGCGATTAATTAACGACTTGACGGCTTCAGTTTGGATTTTCATTTCATCGTTTAATTGCCCGATCTGTGTTTCCAATTCCCACATCTTTCCCAGGTGCTCCAGTTTTTCTTCCAGCCTGCCAATTTCGGCTTCAACCTTAGCCAACGCTTTCTGGTAATGCTTGAACTTCCCGTACGAGTCCTTATCCTTCAAAACCGACAACAAATCACTCTTCATGTTTTCAAGCTGAAGCAGCTCGGTTTCAAGCGGTTGCAGTTCCTCTTTTAATTCCTCTAACCTCGCCTCCATATATTTTTTTCTCTCCTCTGAAACCTGGGTATTAAAATCCTCGAGGTTTTTATATTCTTCAACCAGGTTATCGGGAAAGAAAATCTGAACCTCTTGGTATAATCGTTTTAGTTCATCCAAATCGATACGGGGAACTTCGGTTTTCAAAGATACTGCGATTCGAGACATCTCCTCGGTCAAGTTGTACCGGATAGTATTCAAGGTACTGATCTTTGAATCGATTTCATCCACCAGTTTTTGATTGATTTCTTTATCCTGTACGTAGAAATTAAAGTCATCGATTCTTTTCTCAATTTCTTTTTTCTCTCTTGCTTTAAATTCGATTATGCCTCTTAACCTGTCTGCCTCACCAGTGCCGAAAGCAAATTCTTCTTTTACTTTCTTAACAAGGTTTTCCAAATCTTTTTTCTTTTGTTCCAATTTATATTTTTCAAGAAGCGGTTTTCCTTCAAAACCCAACAGTTCAAACAAAAATGGTTTCCATTCGCTGTGAAGGCCTTTGTTGAACTTTGACAATTGGAAAACATCCTGGAAATCTTTCTGTGTTCTTAGGAAATATGAGATGCTTTTTCGATAGTTCCATACCGGGACAATGTCCATACCGAGTATTTCATTTAAAAGCTCCTTCGCTTTATCGATGGGAAGGTTCTCGTGATTCCATTCCATGTTTTCTTCAAATCCCTTTAATTCGGATGAATTGAGTTTAAACGATATTTTGGTATGGTTTCGGACTTCCCGCTTGATGATTAAAAATTTCCCAGAATTAAGTTTGATTTCAAGGAAAAACTCATATTCTTTAAATATATGGGAATATTTAAGGAACAAATGTTTCTTGTCTATTCTCTTAAGCAATAAGAAGTCGATTACTGTAATCAGCAGAGATTTCCCCAGGTTATGGGTATCCTTTTTTTTGTTTTCTCTTTCTTTGGGTTCTCCCAGGATAATATTGAAACCGGGATTAAAAATAGTATCATGGAAGGGTTTGTAATTGGTGTATATTCTTAGCAATTTCATGATATTGGACCATTAATGAGTTCAAAGGCATCGATTTTTTTGTGGTAATGAATTTTGCCTAAGAGGAAGAGAAACGACAATGAGGGGAGATAAACCTCTTTGACTTTTGGGCTGCTTTTTTCCGTGAGAATAGCCAGCAATTCATCAAAGGTCAGCATTTTACTTTCCTTTAATGCTTTGATGATCAAACCTCCCACATGGATAATTGAAAATTGGGGATTTAAATGTTTTCCCGGTTTAAGCACGTTTAGTCTCCTTTCCCGATATCGCAATGCCAGTACATATAATGTAAGAAAACGCGGATCAACTTTCTGTTATCTTTTAAATCTTTATTGTTCAAGAAGATATAATCGAAAAGGTTTGCCAGTATTTCTTCAAATTTATCGTATTCCTGCCTCTTTAGCAATATTGTATCCTGCAAATCCGAAATGGTATTATTATAAAAAGTCAAATATTTTTTGTTGAGAGGGTCTTTCTATTTGTGCAAGCTTCCGCGCATGAGGCCTAACCTTACCCCTTTTCGCCCTACAGACAAAGTTGCTAAACGATTGACCATTTCCGCTCCAACGGAATATTTAATTTACCACACCTTGCGAAAGAAAGTCAATAGCTTTTGAATTTTGAAAAGATTTACCCACGAATGACACGAATTAAAAGAAGAGGGGTCCACAGATTACACGGATTAACACGGTGGCCGGTTTCCGGTTGCAGGTTGCAGGTTGGTGAAGATGTGGCGCGCTTCGCGCCGGATTGTTTCTCACGGAGCTCACAGGGGCACGGAGAGGGGAAGAGATAGAAGAGAAGAAAAAAAAGCCCACGAATTACACGAATTTTCACGAATGCTGTAGAGACGCAAGATATTGCGTCTCCCTTCGGCACGAGAAAACGGAGAGCGGAGTAGGAAAGAAAGAAGAGAAGAAGATAAGAGGAATTGGGGCAGTCGTACATGAAGGCAAGCCTTCACCGGAAATGTATCCCTTTTGACAAACCATTATAAAAATCATATAATCTTAATCTGCAATTAACACGATGATTATGGAGGATAAAATTTATGGGAAAAATCAAAATCGATAATAACGCATTTGTATACCCAATGCCCATGACACTGGTAGGGGCAGTTGTCGATGGCAAAGTCAATTTTATGGCCGTCGGTTGGGTATCCAGGGTGAATTTCAAACCACCCCTCATCGCCGTCTCCCTCGGACCCCACTACACCAATAAGGGAATCGAAGAAAACAAAACCTTCAGCGTGAATATCCCCGGTATCGACTTAATCGAAAAAACAGATTACTGCGGGTTAGTCTCCGGCGCCAAAACAGATAAGTCGGGGATTTTTACCGTTTTTTACGGGGATTTGAAAAGCGCACCTTTAATCCGGGAATGCCCCGTTTGCCTGGCTTGCAAACTGCATGAAACCGTTAAATTACCGACTAACTCTCTTTTCATCGGGGAAATTGTCGAAGCGTTTGCAGATGAGAATGATATGACTGACGGAAAACCCGATATTAAAAAAATCAACCCCTTCACCTTGACCATGCCTGATAATAATTATTGGGAAGTCGGGAAACATACCGGTAAAGCCTGGAACCTGGGAAAAAAATTCAAAATGTAATATTAATTGCATATGTGCCCTATTTAACACGAATGAATTTTTTCCCCAAACACACTTAAGGAGCTTTGCATGAGAAAAACAAAAACAATGGTTGCTTTCGGATGGAAATACACCGGGATACTGACGGTTTTGTTCCTTACCGTTTTTTTATACCCCGTTGGAAATAAAGGACAGGAAGAAAAGGCCGGTTTAAATCGGGCCTGTAATATTAACGATCTTTCCTGGATCAGCGGCAATTGGATTGAAGAGAAAGACGGAACCCGCACCGAAGAAACGTGGAGCAAACCAGCCGGCGATACTATGGTGGGAACCGGTCGCACCATCAAGAATAATAAGACTGTTTTTACCGAATATATGCAAATCTCTCGTGAAGGAGAAACCATCGTGATGACTGTTTATCCTTTTATTAAAAAAGGTGTGGCTTTCAAATTGGTAAAATTAGAATCACTTGAAGCTGTTTTTGAGAATCTCTTGCATGATTTCCCCCAGCGATTGAAATACACTCGTCAGCCCGGCCCGAAAGGAAAACTCCTGGTTCATTTGGAAGGGGTCGCAGACGGGAAGAAAATTACTGACGATTATGTGTTCACCAATGAAAAGGATATGGAATCCCACGAATTAAAAGAATAAAAGAAGAGGGGGCCACAGATTACACGGATTAACACGTTGGCCGGTTGCAGGTTGGGGAAGGTGCGGCGTGCTGCGCCGTTAATTTGGAATAAAACAAGGTTTGATTAGTATCACATGAGATTTTTAATAATAAGTAGCAGTATCTCTAATCCTGTATTTCCAGGATGAGGGGTCACCATCTCCTCAAACCCATTATGTAAATGATGAGGAAACGTTTCTATTTCAGGATGATGGGCCGCATTATCCCACCTTTTTATTAAACCACCATCCTTGTTTTGCCAGTGGAATCGATATTTTGTGGTTTTAAGAATCCCCTTTTCTTCGATTAACCGTTCTGAAAACTCAGCCATACTGCCGTCACGGAAAAAAGTCCTGTACCGGTAAAATCCCAACTTTTCAAATTCCGTCTCCCAGATGCTTTTTCGGAGAATTTCGATATCGATAATTTCATCAGCAGCTAAAATAAGATTATCCAGCTCTTCCAGGTAATTATCGATCATTCGTTATCCAGTGCGTTAAGTTCTTCCAATCGTTTCCGAAACAGGAGCATATTTTCATAAAAGCTGCTCCATTCAAAATAAT
>Ga0105104_10000640_pt1 | contig 27033 bp, 19 predicted proteins | sample PPLLaktember2015_3_FD_87034 | JGI IMG/M metagenome (GOLD analysis project Ga0105104, IMG submission 87034) | Freshwater sediment microbial communities from Prairie Pothole Lake near Jamestown, North Dakota, USA - PPLs Lake P7 Core (6) Depth... | ecosystem: Environmental > Aquatic > Freshwater >...
GAGAAGGTCGTGGGTTCGAATCCCATCGCCCGCTCAGTAATTTTAACATCGGCGTCGTGGCCAAGTGGTAAGGCAAGGGTCTGCAAAACCCTCATCAGGGGTTCGAATCCCCTCGACGCCTCTCTAAATTTACATGACAACTGCAAATTTATGACTGACGCCGGGAGGCGTCTTTTTTGTGTTAACAATTTTATTATCTTATCGGCGCCAATGAAATCAATCTTTGTTATATAATGGATTCAGGCGTTTTCGACAAAACCACAACCGGTATTCATAAGAGCAGTCATCGCAATGAAAATCCTGTACGTAGAAGACGAAATTGCTCATTTCATGCTGACAGAACGAACCCTGGAAGAGAACCTTCACCAGGAGTTTCGTTTGATTCATACAGAAAAGGTCGAGGACGCGTTAAAGATTCTCGATAGCGAGCCGGATATCGACCTGGTCTTGAGCGACCTGCGCCTTCCAGACGGGACAGGCCTGGAACTGCTGCAGAGAATCCGTGAACGCAAAGCCCCCCCGGCTGTGGTCCTGGTCACAGGTCAGGGCGATCAGGAGGTGGCGGTCGCAGCGCTGAAAGCAGGTGCGGCGGATTATCTCGTCAAACAGAGCGATTACCTGCATCGGTTGCCTGTCGTCATCAGCAACGCAATCGCCCAGAACCGGTACTTGCGCGAGCGGGAGGCTTTATACAAGGCGGAATTCAAGTATCAATCTCTTGTTGAACAAATCCCTGCCGTTGTATTTCTCATTGAAGCGAAGGATGCCGAAACCCTCATTTATATAAGTCCGCGCATCGAGGAACTGACAGGCTATCCACCAGAGGAGTGGCATGCAGATCCGGACATCTGGATCAAGTGCATACATCCCGAGGATCGGGAACGGATTATGGAAGCGGGTAAAACATCCGACCTCAGCGGTGCACGTTTTCTTGAAGAATACCGGATGGTTCGGCGCGATGGCAGAACCATTTGGATCAAGGAAGATACAAATCTAATTCACGACAAAGTGGGCGACCCTCTTTACTGGCAGGGCATTCTGCTCGATATCACCAGGGAGAAGGAAGATGAAGCCGCCCTGCAACGGCAATTGAAAGAACTTGCGGTTCTCCATTCTGCCTCACTGGCAGCCTCCAATGCCCTGAATTTTGACGAATTGATCGAACAAGTGACGATTGCCATTGGCAATATGCTCGATGCCGATAATTTCGGGATCCTTTTGCTTGACAAGAGTGCTACCATCCTGCAGCCCCATCCATCCTACCGGGGCACGAGCCAGGAAAATCTTTCGCGGTTGTTACCCATCACTCAATGTGTTGCGGGGAAAGTTGCCCGGACAGCGAAACCCATCCGGCTGGAAGATGTTACAAAAGAACCTTCGTATTTTGAAGTAACGCCAGGTGTGCAATCTGAATTGTGCGTACCGATCCTTGCGCGCGGCAAGGTCGTTGGGGTCATCAATACCGAGAGCAAAAGGCAGAATGCCTACACAGAGCGGGATGAACGTCTTCTGATCACGATTGCAAACACACTGGCAACCGCGGCTGACAAATTACGATCCTTTGAAGAAGTACGGCAGCGTGCCGCAGAACTCGAGGCTCTCTATCAAGCCTCCCGCTCCCTGGCATTGAGTCTTGAGCCCCAAATTATTGGCAAAAGTTTGATGAAGACCATGGACGAACTGCTGGGATATGAATTCGCCTCGGTGCATCTGCTGGAAGATCAAGGCCAATTCCTGGTCCATCTGGCAGTCAGTCAAAAAGTACAAAACCTGGAAAGTTATATCAGCAGGGATGAAGCGAGCCGCAGCCAGAAGATACCGCTTGGAACCGGCATTGTTGGGTGGGTGGCACAACACGGACAAGCGATCCGCACAGGGGATACAACAAAGGACAAACGTTATGTTGCAATCCTTAAAGACATCAAATCCGAGCTGGCTGTTCCGCTGATCGCAAGAGGCAAGGCGGTCGGCGTGCTCAATATTGAATCCCCTGAACTTGATGCATACACGGAAAGGGATGAAAGCATCCTGACTGCACTTGCCAACTCCGCCGCGATCGCGCTGGAAAATGCCCGTCTGTATAAGTCTGAACTGGCGCGCCGGGAACAGGCCGAAATCCTGCGAGCAGCAACTGCCTCTCTGTCAACTGCACTGGATCTTAACAGCCTATATCAAATCATCCTCGACGCGGTGGCAAAGCTGGTTCCCTATGATCGCGCCTTCATTGAGATTATGAACCATGGCTGTCAGGAAGTTGTGGCAAAAAGTGGCTTTCCCGATGGCTGGCATCCTGGACAAAAATATTTCCGGGATCCCAATCAGTGGACAGAGTGGAGTAATTTACCGGAAAATCAACAAAAGCCACTGGTTCTTGCAGATATTCAAAATGAGAGCTGGTTCATCAAAGACGATACAAATGCATCCTTCCACAGTTGGATCGGGGCGCCCATGGTTGCCGGGCATAAAGTGTTTGGATTGCTCAATCTTGAGAACCAAAAACCAAACTTTTATACTGAAGAGCACGCTGCTCTGGTCCAGACGTTTGCCAATCAGGCAGGAATTGCCATCGAGAAGGCACAGCTCTATCAGGATGCCTTGCGGGCTGCAGACCGACGGGCAGTGCTTCACCGGATCAGTCAGGATATTGTCCGCTTCAGTCAGGACGCTCAGCAAATTTATGTTGCAATCCATGAAGCTGCAGAGAAATTAATGCCCTGCGATGTATTTATGATCATCCTTCGAGATGAGGCAAGACATGAAAACGTCTTCGTGTACGCTGTGGAGGCGGGAAAGCGCTTGGAACTCGAAAGAGTACCAGGCATGGGTGGTTTGACAGGTTCGGTGATCGACAGTGGCATGAGCCTTATTTTAAAAAGTAATCTGGAGGTCGAACAACGGGACGTTTTCCACTTCGGATCGCCCAGGCACGTGCAATCCGTTGTGGCTGTGCCTTTGCGAACAGGTGACCAAATCACCGGCATGATCTCTGCTCAAAGCTACAAGCCCTATGCTTATGATCTCGAAGAGCAGGCACTGCTCGAAATGCTGGCTACCCACGCAGCCACCGCCATCGAGAACAGCCGCCTGTTCATATCTGAACAAAAGCGCCGGCAGGAAGCAGAAACCTTACGACAAGCCGCCTCGGTCATTTCCTCGACGCTTGATACTGATAATGTCGTGAAGGAGATTCTGCTGGCACTGAGGCAGGTGATCTCTTACGACAGCGGCAGTGTCTTCTTTCTGGAAGGCAGCCAGCTACGGATCGCCATGGCTTATGGATATCCTCACTCCCAGGAACTGAATAATCTGACATTTCCAGCAGATGACGAGTTGTTCCAGCTTATCAAACAGACAGGCCGTCCAGTTATACTGCAGGATGCACAACAGGATCCGCGCTTTAAAAATTGGGGGGATGCTTACCAGATCCATGGCTGGATGGCAATCCCTCTTGTTACCAGAGGCAAAGTCATTGGCTACCTTACCCTGGACAGCCATGAACCTGGGACCTACGATGAGTCAATCGTTGAAACTGCCATGGCATTTGCAAATCAGGCCGCAGCCGGCATTGAAAACGCCCGGTTGTATGATGAGACACAACGTCGTTTGAAGGAACTCGAGATCATCAACCGTGTTTCCACATCGCTGCGCATGACCCAATCGCTGGATGAAATGTTCGTTATCCTGCTCAACGAAGCACTGAGATTGGTCGATACACCTCATGGCTCCATTTGGCTATACGATCAGACCAGCGACAAACTTATACAACGCTTCGCAAAAGGCGCGGTCGCCGGGCTGAGACACACAGCGTTGAGTCTGCCAAATGGAATCGTTGGGCACACGTTTAAAATTGGAAAAATCTACATCTCCTCCGAATTGAAGAACGATGCGTTGCTGTTCGAAGGAAACCGGGAGAGTGTAACGCAGGGACTTGGCGGAGTTTACGTACCGATTCAATCCACCGCAGGTCCCATGGGAGTATTGACAATCGAGATTGAAAAGGGGCGACAGATCCCTGAGGAGATCAATCTTCTCACCATCCTGGCTGAGATCACCGGCAATTCGATCCACCGCGCACAGCTTTACGATCAAAGCCAGCGCCAGGTGCGGAGATTGACATCCCTGCGCGACATCGACTCAGCCATTGCATCCTCCTTTGACCTGCGCCTGACCCTGAACATTCTGATGGATCAAACCCTCAGCCATCTCAATGTCGACGCGGTGAATATCGGACTCTATCACCCCGACTTGCAAACCCTCACCTACCTGCCTCCGGTCGGTTTCAACACGCCTTCACCGACGCGTCCGCAAGTGCGGATCGGCGAAGGACTCACCGGTCAGGTGATCGTAAGACAACAGACCTGCCATATCGCCAATCTTCAAAATGCGCCGGAAGCCGTCAACGAACCGCTCATCAAACGGGAAGGGTTTGTTACCTATATCGGTGTTCCGCTCATTGTCAAAGGCCAAATCAAGGGTGTATTCGAAGTCTTCCATCGCGCGCCCCTCTCCCTCACACCAGATTGGATGGAGTTCCTGCATACATTGGCTGGCCAGGCCGCGATCGCAATCGATGGTTCCCAGCTATTCGAGAACTTGCAGCGCTCCAACCAGGAATTGGTCCAGGCTTACGATATCACGCTGGAAGGCTGGGCACGCGCACTCGAGCTGCGCGACCGGGAGACAGAAGGACACACCCGCCGTGTCACTGAGTTAACCCTGCACCTCGCAAGATACATGGGGATCGGTGACAATGAATTGGTGAACATTCACCGCGGGGTACTGCTTCACGATATCGGCAAAATGGGTGTCCCCGATCATATTCTCAAAAAGACAGGCAATCTCAACGAGGGCGAATGGGTCGAAATGCGCCAGCATCCCGTTTATGCATATAACCTGCTCTCACCGATCACGTTTTTACGCGGCGCCCTGGATATTCCTTACTGCCATCACGAACACTGGGACGGGAGTGGCTATCCGCGTGGGCTGAAAGGAGAGCAAATCCCGCTGGCGGCGCGTATTTTCTCGGTTGTCGATAACTGGGACGCGCTTTTATCAAACCGCCCCTATCGGAAAGCCTGGCTGCGAAAGGATGTTATAGACTATATCAGGGAGAACGCAGGGAAACTCTTCGACCCAAGGATCGTCGAAATTTTCCTGGGCATGATCGAAAACGACGAAGAAAAAACGGACTAGTGATATCACTAGTCCGTTTTTCATTTGTTGGATTACTTTACCTTCAAAAATTTCCGCTTGCCGATCTGCAACACACCCGGATGTGGAAAAACCACATCGCCGCGCTCGATCGTTTCTCCATCCAATCGGACGCCGCGCTGATCAAAGAGACGGCGCGCCTCACTCTTACTGGCAGCCAGGCTGGTCGCCAGGATCACATCCAGCACCGTTTGACCGGATTGCAGCTCGTATTCAGGCATCTCGTCAGGCATTTCCTTTTGCTGGAAAGTTTTCACGAAAGCCTCCTGTGCCTTTTGAGCGTCAGCAGCACCGTAAAAGATACTTGTGATCTCCAAGGCGATCTTCATCTTTGCATCGCGTGGATGCAGTTTGCCTGACTCAACTTCCTTTTCAAGCGTCTCGATCTCACGTGGACTCCAACGTGTGACAAGCCGCATGTATTTGCCCATGGCAGAATCGGGAATGGACATCAATTTGCCATACATATCCTCGGCACTGCTGGTGATCGGCACAATGTTTCCTGTTGATTTGGACATGCGCTGTACGCCATCTGTGCCCGGCAGGATACCCATGGTAATTCCAACCAGCGGTTTTTGTCCCAGCGCCTCCTGTAGCTTGCGCCCGGCAACAATAATGTTGAACAACTGCTCCGTACCTCCAACCTGAACGTCTGTCTGCATGGCGACCGCGTCATAGCCCTGCATCAACGCGTAAAATGTTTCGTGCAAAAAGATTGGCTCACCTGCTTCGAAGCGTCTGGCAAAATTGTCGCGCACCAGAAATTGTTGCACTGTAAAATTTTGACCCAGGCGAATTAAATCAACAAGTGACAATTTACTTAACCACTCGCCGTTGTAGCGGATTTTTGTCTTCTCGCGGTCGAGCACGCGGAAAGCCTGCTCCGCGTAGGTTTGGGCATTGTGGGCAACCTGCTCTTCGGTCAGGATGGGACGTGCCTTGTTCTTATCGGAGGGATCACCGACAAGCGCGGTGTAACTCCCAATCAGGAACGTCACATCGTGTCCTAGATCCTGAAACTGGCGTAGTTTTCGCATGGGGATTGTATGACCAAGGTGTAAATCCGTTGAGGTAGGATCAAAACCACAATACACCCGCAGAGGCCTGCCATCCTTTTGCGCCTCCAGCAGTCGCTGGCGCAACTCATTGGCCATTGCTTTCTTTAATTCTTCGTCACCATATTCCGTGCCCTGCATGAGCAGTTCGACTTGTTCTTCGATGTTCACCTAAACCTCCTGAGTGGGGTGGGATACCCTGCGAGTGCAATGTGGCGTCCCGCCCTGCGAGCTGACAAACAAAAACGCGCCCGCGATGGTGGGCGCGTTTGGTACACACCACCGCAAATTTACGTATGGGTGTAATAGTAATATTTGCCAGCAAACTTGGAATCAGACATGCGCCGATTATACCAGCGAAGCAGTCCTGTGGACACGCGAAGCGGTCCTGTGGACAACATCATTGACCAAGATTGAAGGTGAAGGCCCAGGGGCCTTTAACCGTGTAGAACTCCTCGCTGTAGACCATTTGCTCTGCCTCCTCCTGCGACATGGTGTCTGGTTTGCTGGCGATTTGCATCGTTTGCACCCCATTGGCATCCGCGCAATTGAGCGTAATGGCAATCCCGCGTTCGTCCAGAGTCTGCTGGATCTTGGGCATGTAGATCGTGCAGTAGTCCTCGGCACGCGGTGGTGCAGCAATGGCATCGATGGTGATCACCGTGTTGGAAAGGTCAGCATCGGGTGGGACGTTGATAAAGGAAAGTGTATCGCAACGCTGACCTGACTGCCCCTCCGTCGGTTCCTGTAAACTAACCATGGTCGAGCCAAAATCGATAATGGAGGCGCCGGGATATTGCAGGCTTGCGCTCCAAATGGACCAGTCGGACGCATCCAGCAGGGTAAAGCAGACATCCACATTGACTTGTTTGCCATCCCGCCAGGCGCGGTCTGCGCGGACTTCGATGCCGCTTGTAGTTTGCATCAAAGTGACCGGTGCAGATTGCATCGTAGGATAGGATGGATCGATATAAGCCGTGGGCCCGGCAGCGACCGGCTGAGGCGCGCTGGACAGGTTGCAGGCTGCCAGAAGCAGGCAGAGGAAGACCGGTACGTATTTCATAATTATTTCGGCGGTGGAAGCCCTTTCAGGCAAACCGCCATCTCCTTTCTATAGCACAATTGTTCTAATTATACTGCACGAATGTCTTCGCCATTCTTGTCTGTGCCAGGAGATCGTCGATGAAATCTCCTAAATGAGCCTTGCGAACCTTCAAGGCTTGAACTTACTTCAATAAATTCTCCATCGCATCTTTCAGGTTACCAAATCGAAACTGGAAACCTAATTCTATCAAACGTTTTGGTTGGGAATAACGTCCTTCCGTTAAGAGAACGCTCATCTCACCTAACACTACTTTCAACAAAAATCCGGGGACATGAAACCAGTACGGACGATGCAAGGCTTTTGAAACAGCCCGAATGAACTCCGCATTGGAAGTGGGTTCCGGTGCAATGAGATTAAAGGGACCACGCGCATTTTCGTTCTCAAGCAGGAAGCGCATCGCCTTCGTATGGTCCGCGATGTGGATCCAGGGCATGGCTTGTTTGCCATCGCCAAACCTTCCACCGAAGAAGAGTCGCGGTGCTAGCGCCATCAGCGGGAACGAGCCATCATTCCGGGCAAGGACCACTGCATTTCTGACAATTACCCGGCGGATACCAAGTTCCTCGACCGGTTTTGTGGCAGCCTCCCAGGGGACGGTCAGCTGCGCCAGAAAGTCATCGGCGGGGGGCGTGGATTCGTCCGCAATGCCCTCGCCACGCAAGCCATAACGGTTGATGCCGGACGTTTGCAGGAAAACGCGCGGGGGGCGGGAAGCGCTTTTTATGGCGGAAGCCAGCGCAAGTCCCGGAAGGACACACGAATCCACGATTTTCTGCTTCTGTTTTCGTGTCCAGGGCCAGTGTACCAGTCCAAACCCCGTTAAGTTCACCACGGCATCCATGTCGTTGATTCGATGCCCCCAGCCCTCCGTCGTCTGCCCATCCCACTGGATTTCACCTGGCTGACCCGAAGAGCGGCGTGTCAAAATGAAAACCTCATGGCGATCTTCCGCGAGCGAGGTCCTGAGGGCGGTGCCAAGAAAGCCTGATCCACCTGCAATCAATACTTTCATTTGCTCTCCTATGACAGTTTCATGACATGACCCGGAGGCGCTTTTCCGAATTCAAAAAATCAGCAGTATAATCGTGCCTGTTATAGAGGCAGTATGCAGGAACCGGTTTTAGTGTTGAATGCCAACTTTGAACCGATCAACATTTGTACCACGCGACGGGCGGTCGGCTTGCTCCTGGCGGGCAAAGCAGATATGGTCGTCAACGGGCGTGGACACATTCGAACGGTCAAAGAACTGCTGCCACGTCCTTCAGTTATCCGGCTGGAGAACCAGGTTCATCGGCCGCGCCCGCACGTCAAACTGACACGCCGCGAAGTCTTCCGCCGCGACAATTATACCTGCCAGTACTGCGGAAAGCGGGAGGGCAGCCTGACAGTGGACCACGTCATGCCGCGTCACATGGGTGGCCAGCACATCTGGACGAATGTGGTGGCGGCCTGCCCTCACTGTAATCACCGCAAAGGCGGACGCAAAGTGGAGGAAGTCCACATGCGACTGCTGCACCCTCCGAAAGAGCCGCCTGCCAGCGCCATGTATATTTTTGGTAGACACCTGAATGATTACCGGGAATGGGAACCGTATATTAACGGCTGGTAAGTTGGAAAATCGGTGACCGTCACCATGAAGGTGACGGTCACTTTATAATTCGATCGTCATGAAATCTGTGGCGACGATCACCTCGCCTTTGTACGTTTTGCCGGCTTCCGCGGCAATATCCCCATTTGCGAACCGCCCTGTAGGGTAATGAATCAAATACAACTTGCCAACCTCGGCTTTGGTGGCAATCTCCCCAGCCTGCTCCGCCGAAGAATGACCGTAGGAGGCACCACCCGCCTCGTGGATGAGAATATCCGCCCCATCCGCCAGACGAACGGTCTGTTCGCACGGCTCGGTGTCACACGAATACGCCAGGACCTTGCCCGGATTCTTGCACTCCACCCGTAAGCCGATGGTCGGGATCATGTGATGGACAGGCGAGGAATAGATCTTGAATTCCTCACTGTCGAGCACATAAGCCATTTCCGCCTCCGGCAGACGGTAAAAACCCACGGAGAAGAAGTTGGGCCATTCATGCCAGCCATAAAATCCCATTAGTTTTTCCAGACGATCCATCGTGTAATGCAAACCATAGATGTTGAGCGGCTTGGTACGCCCCATCAGCCACATGTCCATCAGGAGAAGTGGAACTCCTGAAGCATGATCGGGATGGAAATGTGTGATCACAATGTCCGTCAGGTTGTTGAAATCCACGCCAGCCTGCTCAAGGCGGACAACAGGGTTGCTCACACAATCCACAAGGATGGTGCGCTGCTCCCCCAGGATCACAAGGTGAGTGTTCTCATGGTCTTTGGACGGCACTGCATTTGAAGAACCAAGGATGATGACTTTCGGCATTGGAAACTCGTTATTACGTTTATGGTGAAAATGCCAGTTTAATCAATTGTGGTGTTACATAGATCTCAATGAGCGCCGCTGTTACAAGAAGAGGCAGGACAATTCCCACAAAAATACGACACCAATCTGCAAGGGAAAGCAACAGGATTTCGCCGAGGCTTTTATCGGGTTGAGGAGTGACCAGCTGCGCTCCCACTTTCAGCATGGCAGCTGTAGCAAGGAAAAATGCTGGCAGTTCAAAAAGCCCGTGTGGCAGAAGTCCGGTAACAAATACAAGCCAGGGTGCATAACCAACCAGCTGCGCGCCACCGAGCAATCCTCCCCAGAAGGCAACATTGCCAATGAACAAAGCAAGTCCAAGTGTACCAAAAGAGACCAGGCCGAGCAGGAGGGAGATAACGATCAGGCGCGCGTTACTGTAGAACAATATAGGTGCTGCCGGAAGCTGTTCGTCCAAATTGACCAGGTTGTCTGCAATGAGAGTCCTAAACCGGGTCAGGCGCTCAGGCGAAAGATCCAGATAAGTGGGTACATTTGCGACCACCCACAGGTAACTGGCAATCCCGGCAATGACCGCAATCCCTACTACGATCATCAGCGGCTGACGCAATTGTTTCAATGTCAGCGGAAGTTCAATGCGATACCACTCAAAGATAGATTCAGCCTGACCTTTGAAGCGGTCACGAAACGTCCGTCCAATTACTTTGAAGTTCAGTGTGTCAATCTCGCGTCCAAGCAAATATTCGCGGCGAAAATGAGAGAGTCCCAGTCGCACGAGCAAGGCTGCCAGCAAAGTGACACCAACAATCGCGAACCATAAAACATCTTCATTGCCCCAGAAGATCAAAAATGTTTCCCCTTGCAACAGGAATGCCACCGGCACAACCACAAAAGAGGCGAGCAGGTTTGCCGAGCGAATGGTCGTAGCTTGCACAGAGATCACAATCGCGGAACTGACCATCAAAACTGCATGAGCGAAGGTCAAAAGAAGGACCAATGCCAGTATATACGCGCTGGGAAATGCTACCTCGCGGCGCGAGACGAGGAGCAGGTAAATCCCAATGGATGTATAACTGAAAACCAGCGGCGTGCTGATACCCACCAGCAATTTCCCCAGATACAGGTGAAGATCGTCAAGGGGAGAGCTTAGAAGCGGTTCGATCGTACCGCGTTCCTTCTCACCCACGAACGACTCCAGGGCGACCACCAATGTGAACGACAGCGGAAAGAACCCGATCACGAGCACTACAAAAGGGATGAGGTGATCCAGGATGATGCTACCGCCGTAACGGTTCATAAAATTGACAGCCTGGCGTGTCGTGTCATCCGCAATGAACGGGAACACAGTTACAAGCACAAGCATGGGCACCACGATGCGCCAGTCACGGAACTGGTCTGTGAACTCGCGACGCGCCACCATCCAAATCGCTGAAAGATTATGCCGCATAGGTCACCCCCTGGGCGTCTGCCATAGTTTTTAGATAGACCTGCTCGAGCTTGCGCGGGACTTCCTGGAAGGAGACCAGGGGCGCATTACGAGAAGTCAATGTGTGGACAAGCACAGGATTGGCTGCCTGCGGCACTTCGATTCGAAACCGCAGACAATCCGCGCTGCAAGCCGCCAGAGTCACGCCCGGAGGCAGATCCAGCTTCCCAGCGTCGAAATTCCGGGCAAATTTTGCTTCGTACTCGACCGGTCCCAGGACAATTCGCTTTAATTCATCCAATGTACCGTTCAACAAAACTTTGCCACGATAGATGATCGCGATCGAGTCGGCCAACGACTCGGCTTCGGCAAGATTGTGGGTACAAATAATAATTGTCCGTTGTGACGAGCGCAGGCGGGCGATCTCATCGCGTACCAACCGCGAGGACTCGGGGTCCATCGCGGACGTGGGCTCATCCAGCAGCAACACGGATGGATCGTGCATCAACGCCCGCGCCAGGGCAAGTTTCTGCTTCATTCCTTTTGAATATTCGCCGCACCGTCGCCGGGCCGCTTCGGCAATGCCGAAATACTGAAGCAGGTAGTCGCTGCGCGCTTTGCGTGCCTGCGGATCAAGCCCGTATACATTGCCAAAGAAATCGAGATATTCTTCACCGGTCATGCGCATGTAAAGCCCATGTTGTTCGGTCAGCACCCCCACGTTCGAACGGATCTCCTTGGGATTTTTGGTTACATCGTAACCCGCTACACGCGCCCAGCCGCGGGTTGGACGCAACAGTGCGGTGAGCATCCGCACAGTGGTCGTCTTGCCGGCGCCGTTCTGCCCGAGCAGGGCAAGGATTTTCCCCGGTTGGACATTTAACGTCACCCCATCCACCGCCCAGAAATCATTATTAAACTGTTTACTTAAATCATTCGTTTCGATCATTCGTCACCTGTCTGCGATGAACGCAGCGAAGCATAGCATAGACATTTTTTTGGTCAATCAGACAACAGTCCCCGTTACTCCGTTTGTGCCTGAGCAAGAGAGTTGCCACGCCGATGCCGCCAAAGCAATGCCGAGGCAGCCAGCACAGCAACGATCGCCATCACGGTCTGGTTGATGTTGATCCCGCCAACCAGCGAGGCATCGAGCCGCAAAAAGTCCAACAAAAACCGTCCAATCGGGTACACGACCAGGTAGACCAGAAAAAGATCTCCATTTTTGAGGCGATCGGCGAAACGGCGTGAAATCCAGAGGAGCAGGAACATGTTCCCAAGGTTCCAGAGCGACTCGTACAGGAATAAGGGATGATAGTATTCCACGTCCAGGTACCCCGCCAACCGATGCTCGGGATCTATGCGCAGCTTCCACGGGAGGTTGGTGGGTGCGCCATAAAGTTCCTGGTTGACAAAATTTCCCCAGCGACCGATCGCCTGACCTAATGCCAGGCTGGGCGCGGCAATATCTGCCCACTCCGCAAAATTAAGTTTGTGCTTGCGGGTGTAAAAATAGAGGGCGATCATCCCGCCGATGACGGCGCCCGGAATTCCCAGCCCGCCCTTCCAGACGGCAAGCGCATCAAGCGGATGCGTCAGGTACCAGCCAGCAGTGATGCCAGAGGAAGGCGGCGGGGTAAGGATATGCCAGATCCGCGCCCCAATGACCCCACCGACCAACAAGTAGGTCAGCAGATCCCAGACGATCTCAGGGTTATGTCCGCGGCGTTTCGCTTCGCGGCTTGCCAGCCAGGCTCCGCCCACCGCCCCCAGCATGAGGATGATGCCGTAAAACCGTACTTCCAATGGACCGATAAAAAATCCGTCAGGCATTTTAGATCTCCTGTTTCTTCATCTTTGTATGCGCCTGGGCGCGGACGTGCCAGATGCGCTGCAAGGCAGTGATATTTGCAAATATGGAAATGATCGCCAGTCCGATAAAAACCTGGTTGAAAACCAAAGAGGGTGCCAGGACAAGATAACGCTCGACCCTGGTCAGCAAGCCAACCTTGGCTTCATATCCCAGGCTCTCGGCGCGTGCCTTTACGTATGAGACCAGCACCGATCCGGCTGCCGCTCCAAAGACCAGCAACCCGCCTAAAAGCTCGTTTTGATTGAGAAAGTTATATAGGAGTCCGCCGTAAATGATCAGTTCGGAATATCGGTCGGTCACCGAATCAACGAACGCGCCAAAGTCGCCCGATTCGCCGCGCAGCCGCGCCATCGTTCCGTCCAGTGCATCGATGGGGGTCATCAACAAGACAAAGAGTCCGCCCGTCAGCATTTCCCCGCGCGCCAGGTAATAGGCGCCAACAGAGTTACCGATCAACCCCAGCATGGTCATCATATTGGGTGTGATGCCCAGGCGATTGAAAAAACCGCCCAGGGGATCCAGAAACCATTTGAACCACAGGCGCAGATAGTCCGTAAGTGTTTTTTTGATAGGCATAGGTTTGGCGTTTTTCCAGCAAACTCCTTTGAACAATATTTTCCGGCAATGATAACAGCAAAACTTCAGGATAAGCCTTGCGAAGCTCGAAGGGACTCTGCGCGCAGCTTTTACGCCAGATTTTACAGCCGCCCAATTATTTCATACTCTCGGCTTCATCCTCATCGAGAGGACCGATCAGAACATCCCGCTCCTTGCCTCCACCCTGCGAGGGACCGACCACTCCCATGGTTTCAAGTTGATCGAGTAAACGCGCGGCGCGCGGATAGCCGATCCGCAAGCGCCTCTGCAACAATGAAGCGGAGGCGCGCTGGCTCTGCCGCACAATGGAAACCGCCTTTTCGATCAGACCTTCATCTTCGTTCTCTTCAGGCTCCGTCAGCAGTTGTTCCCAGGGCGGCGCGTCGGTGGAAGCATCCACCGTCTTTTGCCAGTGCGAGATCAAACGTTCGATTTCCATGTCCGTGATCATGACACCCTGCGCACGAATGGGGTTGCCCACTTCGGGATTCAGAAAGAGCAGGTCACCGCGTCCCAGCAAACTCTCTGCACCGGTGTAGTCGAGAATGACGCGACTATCCACACCCGAGGCAACGGCAAACGCCAACCGTGCCGGGAAGTTCGCCTTGATCAAGCCGGTCACCACATCCGTGGAGGGACGCTGTGTGGCAACGATCAAGTGGATCCCCGTAGCACGAGCCATTTGCGCCAGGCGCACCAGGTTATGCTCCGTCTGGTCCGGCGCGGACATCATGAGGTCTGCCAGTTCATCGATCAACACCACGATGCGCGGCAGAGGCGCTCCCTCTTTTTTACGTGCCATGCGGCGATTGTAAGTTTCGAGGTCACGGGTGTGCGCGGCTTCGAGCAGCCGGTAACGATGTTCCATTTCCACAACCACCCAGCGCAGCACGCCCATAATACGTTCAATATTCGTTTCCACTTTCCCGTAAAGATGCGGCAAGCCATTGAAGCGCAACAACTCGACCATCTTCGAATCGATCATGACCATGCGCAGATCTTCGGGCGGATTGTTCATCGCCAGGCAGGCCGCAATGGCAGTGATGCAGACGGATTTCCCGGAACCCGTTGCGCCGGCAATCAACAGGTGCGGCATGCGCGCCAGGTCTGCCACCACAGGTTGGCCCGAGACGTCACGACCCAATGCCATCGCCAGCGGTGTGCCGATCTTGTGGAACGCGTCCGTTTCCAGGATGGAGCGCATCCGGACCACCGACGTATGTGAGTTTGGCACTTCGATGCCAATGTAAGGTTTGCCAGGCACCGGCGCTTCGATGCGCAAACGTTCTGCCGAGAGAGCGAGCGCCAGATCCTTTTGCAGCGAAGCGATCTGCGCCACGCGCACCTTGATCTGCTGCGCTTCCTCTTCCGTTGCATTACCGGCTCTCTTCATAAAACCGGGCTGCACGGCAAACTGTGTCACCGTGGGACCCACCCGAAAACCGATCACGGTGGCGACGATCCCAAATTCCGCCAATGTTTTTTCCACCATGCCGGCGGTTTGGTTGATCGTTCGTTCATCGGGCCGCGTATTTTGGTCGGTCAACAGAATATTGAGCGAAGGCAGATGCTCATCCCGCTCGCGCGGTGAGGCGGGTTTTTTATCCTGATGCTCCGACACACGCAGGGATTTCCGGAACTCAGGCGGCAAGGGTGCGGACTTCTTGCGCGGTTGCTTCTCCTTTTTCTCCTCTTCAGCAGGTGCTTCTTTCTGGGCCTCAGGCTGGGCAACCGTTTCGACCGGCGGCGCCTCCCCGGCAAGCTTCAGCAACGAACGCTCGAGCAGTGCCCAAACATTAAACCCGCTCATCAGCAGGAGGAGCCAGGAGACAAACAATAGAAGAGTTCCGGGTGTTTCTCCCAATTGCCAGAACAAAGTGACCAGTCCTGAACCGATACGACCACCATCCAGGTGCGCTTCCGCCCGAATGGGATCATTGCCTTTGAGAGCAGCCAGTAATCCCAGGGTCAGGAATGCCGCGAGTTCAAGTGCAAAGAGTCGGCCCCAGGGCAGCGAAGTGCTGCTATGCCTCAGGAGAGCATACCCGGCATATCCAATTGTGAGCACAATCAAATAGGCACCCCACCCGAACCACAATGAGATCGCTTTTGCCCAGGGGGTCAGCAGCAGGCCCTCCGTGAATCCAGCCAGTGCCAGAAGGGTCATGAGCGCGAGTGCGAGCAGCAACACACCGAATGCATCCCGGGCGAAACGCCCGAAATGCTCGTTGAAACGTGCCACGCGGTCGAGCCAATCGTCACGAACTTCTGACTCGTAGTTGTTCTGTGGTTCAGGGCTCTTTGACATTTGCTTTACTTACGCAGTCGCCCCTAAGAGCAGGCTCAATCCCATACGCTGATGTGCCGCATCGACGTGCAAAATGCGAACCTGAAGGGCCTGGCCTTCGAAAAGAACTTCACGAGGGGTCTGATTGGGTTCGAGCGTCATTTCAGAAGCATGGATCAAGCCTTCCACGCCGGCTTCGATGCGCGCGAACGCGCCATAAGACATCACACTGGTGATGACCGCGTTGTGGATCGTGCCGACCGGGAACTCCGTGGAAGCGCGCTCCCAAGGGTTGGAAGTGATCCGTTTCAAGCTGAGAGCAACCCTGCATCGCTCCGCAGAGACATCCAGCACCTGGACAGTAATCTCCTCACCCAATTTAACGATCTGGTTCGGATGCGAAACCCGGCCCCACGACAATTCGGAAATATGGATCAGGCCTTCCACCCCGCCAAGGTCAACAAAGACACCAAAATCCGTAACGTTGGTGACGACACCTTTGACATGCGAACCCGTCTGAAGCTGATGGAACAGTTCAGCTCGCTTGCCCGGTTCAGCCAGTGCAGCCCGCTCAGAAAAGACCACACGACCTTCCTCCGGTACACATTCGATGACCTTGACTTTCAATATTTTGCCAACGTAGGCTTCCAGACTGTCATCGCGATTGGTTTCCTGCTCCTTGCCTGCCAGATCGATCAAATGTGAAAATGGAATAAAGCCTGATACCCCATCTTTCTCCACAAGCAGGCCGCCGCGATTATGGCCGGATACCTTCATGTCAACGATACGATCATTTGAATAAAGGTCCTTGATCGTATCCCAATCCGTCTGGATGGCCGGGGCTGTGGGCTGCAGCTCGGCTCTTGACTGCGAATCGGGCTTGGACTTCATGGCTCCCTGAGGTGGGCGCGGGGGCGCATATTGGCGCTCTTCGGCCAACACCGATTCCCACCAGCTTTCGTCGGTGACGGGCATTGGATTTTCATACTTCCGTTTTGTGTTGTTGTTACTGGCTTCCATGTGAATTCTCCTTACTGTAATGCTTCATTTTGTTCCATATCGAGGATCGCGCGCGCAACCGCCTCGACTGCCACGCGCTGCTTGCGGTAAAGATCAGCTTCAGACATTGCCAGTCTACCCGCCACCTCGCGCACTTTGCGGCCCTCGATAAATTTCATTTCCAAAATATTGTAAAGAATCCATTCGCTTGTAAATCTTCGCTCACCCTCCGGCCTGACCTGGTCCACCGCTTTGCGCAACAGGGCGCGCAGCGCGTTGGGGGCATTCCCTTCATGTTCCTCTGCCAGCAATTGAACGACCTTCAACTTCATCAAGGGGCTGTTGGTGAGTTTTGGTCCGCCCCAGTAATGCGTGAGGGCATCCTTTACCCAGTCTGCCAGGTCGGCCTCACCGGGAAGAGGTGCCGTCAAAAAACTGGCACGTGTATCGTAGCGGCCGGCAGCCCGCATGCGCTGCAGCATGTCAATCTGGGGTTGCAGGTCTTCCAAAGAGCGGAACACGCGTTGCTGTAACTGGCGGTCTTCCAATGCCAGGGCCGCCCGATCTGCCAGCAGCCAGACGGCGTCGCCCTGATCCTTATCCATCTGCCGATGCCCTTTGCTTGCCACACCCAGCAAACCCAACAGCGGGCGCACTTCATCGCGGTCACCGTTGCCTCTGCGCTGGTGGAGCGGCAGGATCCAGAAGCCGCCCCAGGTGAACTCATGCCGGCCGTTTTCGCCATTGTGATTCACCAACTCCAGAGCTTCATCGAGGTCCTCTTTTTCAAGCAAAGCCCGGTTCCCTGCCACAACGCTCAACGTCAGTTCACTCCCGTCCAGCGCCGCGACAAAGGCGCAGGGAGATTGCAAGTGGTCGCGGACCGCTGCGAGGACTGTCTCGAGGAACTGCTGCAAGTCCCCGCGCGTCAACAACCTTTCTTCGATGTTTTGCAACAACTGGAGCTCGGCATGATCCCGGCCAAAGAAAAGGAAACGCTCCCATAAAGGAGCGAATAATGTAACAGAATGTTCGAACAAAAGGACGGTCACCACCATCGTCAACGGCACAAAAGCGGAATACTCTTCTCCCCCAAAATAAACTCCGGCACGGCGGACGATCGTGATCACAGCCAGGGCGAGAGAGGCGGTCACAGGTCCGCGCAGCAGCCATTTGAACAGGCGGCTCTTGACCACGCGGTCTGGCCACGAAACGCCAAAGAACGCGACCGCATACGCCATGATGATGACCAGGATCGCCACGAGCATATTGATGATCAGGGCTGTACTCCAGAAGAGGAGTGGGTTGCGGGCAGCCAGGTCGAAACCAAATAAGAGGTATGGATAGGAGCCAAGCGCCGGGGCGGTCGCGCCCGCCATCAGGTACAACATCCTGCGCTGGCCCGAGCGGGTCAACATCCGCGCAAAGGCGCGAATAAAGTTTCCCCCCGCCCAAACCATGATCGCCATGTAATAGAGAGTAAAAAAGTCAGTCCAGAGATTGCGTTGCAAATGCGGCGCGGGCTGCCCATTGGGTACAAGCGGGCCCACGAGGATTCCTGCGATCATCAATGCCAAAAAGGCAAGCGAGACCACATAGACAAGGCGGACTGCCAGCCGCCTGCGTCCACGCGAAGGCCGGCCCGCGGTCACAAGCAACGCATCGGAAAGATGTAAATAAGCTGGCGGCAAAAAGATGATGCCCACCCATTGCAGACGCAAAAGCAGCTCGATCCCCCAGTCAGGAACGGATTTATTTTGCAGAGCTTCGGTGGTGAAGACAACTACAACGCACAAAAGGATAATGGCAAAGGAACGGGCAACCCGATCACGCAAATTAAACGACAAGGCATACAAGAACAGCGAAAAGGCTGTAATCGCGATGCCAGCCGTTAAAATACTATTGATCGTTTTGATCCCCACCAGTAATCCATCGAGCCAACCGTTAAACATGCAAACCTTCCAACGTTTATTTTACTGTTCTCCCAAAGAACAGCGCCACATCCTGGGTTGGGTAATACTGGTCATTATACCCGCAGAAATCATACCCGAATTTTTGTGCAAGGCGAATGTAAGCCTGGTTTTTTGACTGCATTTCCAGGACGAGACGACGGACGCCTCTTTCCAGCGCCCAGGCCTGGACCGCCGTTAAAAGAGCAGACGCCGCCCCTTTGCGTCTCTGCTCGGGCGCCACAGCCAGATCCGTCACCCAGGCGACCGCGGAGGCGCTTCTCAGCGCTGCACTGAGGTAGCCAACCGGGACGCCTTCATGGAGAGCCACCAGGACGACATCCCGGCGCGTCCACTCATCGGCTAAGGCCGAAGGAGTACGCGGATACTTCACTTCGATGGAGCGGGGCAGCCGCACCTCACGAAAGTTGGCACTGACCTGCCCAGACTCGCGACGCAACTCCAGCTGCCAGACATAATCACTCAAACAGGAGTGATCCAGTGCCATCAGGCGGGAGATGTCATTTCCGTTTGCAGGTCGGATTTCAAATAAAGTCACAATTCCTCCGTCATTGGTTTGACACGCGTACCGCGATCACACACGGTTCGAGCGCCGCCCCTACATTGTCTGTGATTACAAGGCGCAGAAAATAATCGCCGTTGGTCAGCGAAGCTGTGTTCCAGTCGCCCAATTGCTCGTTTTGCTTTGTCTGGCGATCTGCTGAAATCGTCGCCCATTCCTGGGCGCCGAGACGAGCAACCTCATATTTATAAAATCCAAAGTTGGGAACGTTCGCGGTCCCGGCAATATTGACGATCCCACTGACTACATCGCCTGGCTCCGGAGAAGTGATCATGATCTTGTCGGGGATACAGCCGCTCATGCCGCTCGGAACTTCCTGCGTGACCGGCGAGAGGGCAGCCTGCGTCGCTTCCACGGGAGATAGCGTCCCGTCAGGGGTGAGCAGCAGGTCCAGTGTGGGAGTGGCTAATATATCGGAGGCCGGCAGGGACGGCGCGATGAACACCGCAATAAAGAACTCCATGAACAGCAGGGCAAGAACCAGGAAGGCAGCCGCGGTCGCCTGTCCCAATCTCCGCAAGGCAAATTCACGCTCCAGCCCGTAGACGGAATTACGCCACTCACGCCACGCCCGCCACATCCGGCGAAAGGCAAACATTGCCCCAATTGCCAGCGCAATGTAAATCAGCTGATCATAGCTTGCCAGAGTACGATAAAAAGGACCCATTGGATTCTATGTTACAAGGCACGCAATACACCCCGAATGATTTTTTCCATCTTCGGTGTAATGATCCTGCCCGCTTCAATGACTTCTTCATGAGTGGTGGCTGTCGAGCCATCCAGGTTGGCTTTATTGCTGATCCCCGAGAAACCCAATACACGCATTCCGCCATGCCGCGCCACGATCACCTCAGGCACGGTGGACATGCCCACCGCATCGGCGCCGGCAAGGCGCAGGAAACGCAGGTCTGCAGGTCCCTCAAAGGAAGGACCGCTCAAAGCACAATACACGCCCTCGCGCAAAGGGATCTTTTCATCCGCAGCAACCCGCCGCGCAACCGTCATCAACTTGCGGTCGTACGCCTGGCTCATATCCGGAAAACGGGGACCCAGCTCATCGATATTGGGTCCCATGAGAGGGTTGGCGCCCGTCATGCCAATCAAATTCAGGTGATCTGTGATCAACATCACATCGCCCGGCACAAAATCAGGCTGCACCGCTCCGGCGGCATTGGTCACGAACATCATCTCCAGTCCCAGGCGCAGCATCACGCGCACCGGCAGCGTGATCTGCGACATGCTGTATCCTTCGTAAAAATGGATGCGGCCCTGCATCACGAAGACAGTTTGGCCTTCGAGTTCACCGATCACCAACCGGCCAACATGGCCCTCCACCGTCGAAATGGGCCAGTTGGGCAATTCACTGTAAGGGATCAGATCCGCTTTTTTAACGGAATCGGCCAGGCTGTTCAGCCCGGAGCCGAGGATCAATCCCACGCGCGGACGGTGGGAGGTCCGCTTCCGGATCGCGTCTGCCGCCTGGTCAATTTGCTCGAGCGTGACAAATGTGGTCATAGCTAATTCTTCTTGAAATAAAAAGATAAGGGTCACTTCCCCATTGGTGGTCCCTTCCGCACAAAAAATTATATCAGATATTCAAGTGACGACTTTCGACCCGGAAACTAGTTTAACTCAAGCTGCTACCTGCAAGACAATTCGGCAAGGTTTGCGTACCTTGTCCGGGAAGCAGGGTTGTGCAGCCTGCCAGATATGGGGGTATTTTCGATCACTATAGGATCACTATAGGATCACCGAAGGATGACCGAAGGATGAGCGAAGGATGAACGCAGGACCGCGATCGAAGAAATGAAGCTTTTGGCGCTTTTTTGACCCCCAGATATGGGAGGGTATCTTCGTGTCACGTTAAAGCAAATCAACTTGCCTTGTATAAGAATTACCACAAAAAAACTTTTTTGTGCTATCCTCCTGCAAAGTATGTCGCGGTCCTCGTTCAGCAAGCTCCTGCTCATCACCGCTGGAACCTTGTCGTTTCTCGCACAAGGCGTTTTGCTTATTCCAACGGTACTGGACTTCTTTTTACGAGGTCTGAACAGCGTGTGGGGCAGCGTTACGAGCGGAGCCATCCTTTTTGCGCTCGCGATCGTTTTCTTTGTCATTGTCATCAGCTTTCAACCGGCAAAAGACCGGCAGAAGCAGCGCATGAACGCGATCCTGCTGGCGACCCAGGTATTCGCTGTGCTTGGGATCTATCTCCTGCTGGACGGCTTTCCCTCCAGCGAACGGGGACCCGGCTTCCTGTTAAGCAGCCTCGTCACTGCCGTGACAACTTATGGCATCTATATCCATATCACGTTCATCAAAGCACCTGCTTCCCGGTCGCTCTCGGGTGCTGGGGACCTCCTGCAGGATTCTTTCCCGGATCCGGATACGAACGCAAATGCGCTCAAGGAACAGATCGAAGCGCTAACCCACCAGCTCAGGGCTGAAAAACATCGCAACACGCAATTGACCCTGCTCAATGAATTAAGCCAGCAACTGGAGGCGGAGCTGGATCCGCCGGTCTCGGCGCAGCTGGCGGTCAATACCCTCGAACGCGCCATGGACTGTTCGTTCGTGGCTCTGCTGACGCCCGAACATGAGGAGCAGGAGTATGTGGTCCTGGCATCGGCAGGCAAGATGACCAGCATCATTCCGCCCGGATACAGGCAGGATGCCAGCACCGGATTGATCGGACGCACAAACCGGGTGAAGAAAACCCAACTGGTAAATGATACGGAGCTGGATCCTGATTTCATACCGCTGCAAAATGAAAGCACTCTTTCGATCATCAATGTACCGATCCTGCAGCACGGACACGTAAAGGGCATCCTGGAAATCTGCTCGGAAAAGAAAAACGCCTTTAGCAGCCTGGACGTGTCGATTGCAGAGGGCATCGCCTCCGAATTGATGCGCGCCTGGGAGCGCTCCAGTTACCGCCAGCGCCTGACCGAACTGATCCAGGCCGGTATTTCGCTCACGACCCTGCTCGACCCGCAAGCCGCGGTGCAGGAGGTGGCGGTGATCGCACGCCAAACCCTGGAAGCGCGGTTTGTTTTTGTCACGCTGCTCGACCAGCAGGGAAACTTCTCACGGACCGCCTCGGCCGGGGAGGCGCCAAAATTGCTTGCCGCCCTCAATGCCAATCCCGTGGATGAACCGATCATGCAGGCAGCACTTAATGCCACGAAACCTTTCCGGGTCCGCGACCTGCGGAAATATTTCAATGCAAAGAAAGTTGAAATCGATCACTCCGGCTTGCGCAGCGTGCTTGCCATTCCGATCCGTCTGCACCGCCTTAGTATTGGAACCATCCTTGCCTTTGGGAAACAGGAGGGCATCTTCTATTCTGAAAACGACGAATCGCTGGCTGACCTGCTCTCCTCCCAGGCGGCTGCTTCCATTGAAAGTTCGTGGCTTTATCAGGAATTGCGCAATACATTGAATATCACTTCGATGTTGTATCAATTGAGCGTGGACGTGATCCAGACGGAAGAACTGAGCCTGGCAGCCGAATTGATCGCGCAGGTGGCTCATAAGGTAACCAACTCCAAGGAAACAGGCATTGTGCTGATGACGCGCGAAGGCCGGATCGTCGCCGATGTAGAGATCGATGCAAAGGGCTTGCATACCCGCCGGGAACATCCAAACGAGACGATCGACCAGGCCATTCAGAGCAGGCAAAGCATTATTGTTTCCGTCGAGAATGGATCGCTGGTCTGTTATCCGCTTTTGACGCGCGGCCGGACCTATGGCGCATTATGGATGAACATCCCGGAAAGCCGCGGTCAGAATTTTGCCAACCTGCAGACGCTGGCAAACCAGGCTGCGATCGCCCTGGAGCGCTCGATCCTGCTGTCCGAGTCGCGCCAGCAGGCAAAACAACTCGAAGCTGCCTATGCAGAGCTTGAGCTGACCTACGACCGAACACTGTCAGCGCTCAGCTCCGCCCTGGATGCGCGCGACCGGGAGACAGAGGGTCATAGCCTGCGGGTAAGTCGGCTGACCTGCCTGCTGGGAGAGGAAATTGGGTTGACCGGCCAGCAGCTCAAGGCGTTGGAAAGAGGTGCGCTGCTCCACGATATCGGCAAGATCGGCATCAAGGATGAGATCCTGCACAAGCCGGGCCGGCTGACCGATGACGAATGGAAGATCATGAGGATCCATCCCGATATTGGCGCCCGCATCGTCGAAGGCATCCCCTTTCTGCAGGATACCCTGCCGGTCATTCGCTATCACCATGAACGCTGGGATGGCAGCGGATATCCGGTGGGTTTGAAGAGTAACGAAATCCCCATCCAGGCACGGATCTTTGCCATTGCAGATGTGTTCGATGCATTGACAAGCAAAAGAACCTATCGGAACAAGTCCAGCGCCGAGGAAGCCATTCAATATATAAAAGAGCAGGCTGGCGTTCTTTTCGATCCACTGATCGTGGAAGCGTTGAGCAGGGTTCCTTATCACGGTCTCACCGAAGGGGAAAAGATCATCGTATGACGCCAAGAAAACCGTCTGGGTCTTTCGCCCCGCTCGAGATCCATCGGTTTATCCTCCCTATCACGATTACCTCGCTGGGGATCATGGTTGGTTTGATCGTGGGGAGTTTAATTGGCAGGACCCCTCTTGAAATCGAACTGGTTATTTATGGGTGCGTTGTGGTCGCAGGGACAGTCATCAGCAACATCCTGATCGTCCGCAGCTCTAATTTTCGCGAAACGTATGGCTGGCTGAATGCCATCCTGACCGGGATGGGTTTGGGTCTGCTCTCCTATGTGCTGCCTGATAATTTAAGGGAGATCGCGCATATCCTGATCCCATTAGCCGTGATCGCCGTGGCGATCGTTTCGGGGCGGGCGTATGGCTATGTAACCTTTCTGATGATCTTTCTCCTGGACCTGCCGCATGTCATGGGCGTGCTGGGCAGTTCGGAGAATGTGCTGGACTTTGGAGCGCCCTACATCGTCTCTGTGGTCACCATGGAATCCGTCATCCGCATCAAGAACACGACCCAGCAGCATATCCATCGGCTTGAGACCATCAACAAGGTCAGCCGCCAGATCATGCTGTCACTGGAAACCGAACGAACGATTTTCCTCCTGGATACAACCATTCAGGATGCACTGGAGGCAGATACTTATTTTGTAGGCATCCTTAAAGGGAATGAAATTCACCTCGATCTGTTCCACGATGACGGTGAATACTTTAATGGGACAAAGGTTCCGCTGGAAGGGACATTATCGGGCTGGGTGATCAAGAATCAAAAGGAGTTATTTCTGCCTGATCTCCGTCAGGAAGTGGAGCTGGAGGGTGTAAAAAACTTTGTAAGAGGTCAGGACAGAACGAGCCTGTCGTGGATCGGTGTCCCTCTCAAAGGAGAGATTGTCATAGGGGTCATCGCGCTTGGCTCCTATCAGCCGAATGCATTCGATAGCGCCGACATGGAACTGCTATCCAATCTCGCCCAGCACATTACGGTCGCCCTGGATAATACGATCCGCCACGCGCGGGTGGAACAGGAGGCACAGCTCGACAGCATGACCGGCGTATACAACCATGGATATTTCCTGAAACAGCTCGCCAAACAAGCCGAGGAATCGTCTGCCAGCAATCTGCCGCTCAGCCTGATCATGCTGGACATCGATTTCTTCAAGCAATATAACGACAGCTACGGGCATCTGGTTGGAGATCAACTTCTGATGATGATTTGCGCAGCCATCAAGCAGCATCTCAAGCAATCGGATGCAGTTGGGCGCTGGGGTGGTGAGGAATTCATTATTTCGCTGCCGGGAGCCAACGGTGTACAAGCGCTGCAGGTAGCAAAACGGATCAGTCAAACCATAGCGACAATACCGATCCATAACCGAGACCAACAAGCGATCCCGGTTCCCACGGTCAGCCAGGGGATCGCGATGTACCCAACGGAAGCAGATGAGATCTTTCGGCTCATCGATCTGGCAGACCGCCGTCTTTACATTGCGAAGGAACGAGGGCGGAACCAGATCGAGCCAGGTATCAGCCACTGGGAAAGTTTTGAAAAATAGAAAGAGCAGGCTAATCAGCCTGCTCTTTTTTGTTTAATTTAGCGATTTCGCAAATGCTGATACCGTCTTCTCCACTGCCTCATCATCGATCCAGTAATGCGTGACCAGACGAAAGCGACTTGCATTTTCCGGATCCACCAGCACCCCAAGATTTCTCATCGTTTCCGTAATTTGTCCGGCATTGGCTGGAACATCATCAGCCAGATTTAAATAAACCATATTTGTGTATGGTGAGCCCGCGTCAACGACCAGACCCTTGACCTGTCTCAACCCATCAGCCATTCTCTTCGCCCGGGCGTGATCCTCGCCCAGCCGCTTCGTCATCTTTTCCAGGGAGATGATCCCGGCCGCAGCCAGGATGCCGACCTGACGCATGCCGCCTCCGAGCATCTTGCGGAGGTGACGCGCCCGCGCAATAAACCGGGTCGTGCCCACCAGCATGGAACCGACGGGGGCAGCCAGGCCTTTGCTCAAACAGAACATGACCGAATCGGCAGGCTCGACCAATTCCCTGGCAGGGATGTTGTGGGCCGCCGCCGCATTGAAGATCCGCGCCCCATCGACGTGCAGGAGCAGATGGTTGCGATGAACCAGTTCAGCGACCTGACGCGTGTATTCAGGCGTGAGCGGAACGCCGCCGCAGATATTTTGGGTATTCTCGAGACAGACCAGGCGTGTGATGGGATGATGCACGTCCTCGGTCCGAATGGAAGCAAGGATGTCCTCCAGTGCGAGCGTCCCATCGGGTTGATTCTGAACCGGACAGGGCTGAATGCCGCCCAAGGCGGACATCCCGCCCGCCTCATTCAGATAGATATGAGACCGATTCCCGACAATGACCTCATCGCCTCTCTGGCAGTGGACCAGCAATGCAAGGAGATTGCCCATTGTCCCCGACGGGACGAATAAAGCCGCATCCTTACCCAACATTTCGGCAGCCAGCTCCTCCAGCCTGTTAACCGTGGGGTCATCGCGAAAGACATCATCGCCGACCTCGGCTTCCGCCATTGCCGCGCGCATTTCGGGTGTTGGCCTGGTAACAGTATCGGAGCGAAGGTCAATGTATTCCATAGTATTCTCCTTGGAGTAAAGTGACAGAGTGAGAAGTAAAAAGAAATAAGTGATAAAAAGTAAGTTTATTCTGTACCGACGAGGTATTCAGGTAGCGTTTCGTGAACGACCAGTTTTGCACCAGGCTCATTTTCTCCGACTTTTTTAGCTTTCAACCAGGCAATATACCCATTAAGTAAGCGCCGAATCTCTTCGGCTTGACCTCGTAAATCCTGATACAAAGGAATGGGACAGTATCCCAGATCGCGCGCCGCAATTAAGTGGCTCAATGTTTCATCCAATGAACCTCTAGCGTTATAACAAAAACGGACGTTATCCATATAATAAAATCTACCCGCACCTTCCGCAATATTTGCCGGAACACTTTTGGATGATCGTCTCAGTTGATCCACCAGATCATACTTTTCTTCTTTTGGAAGCCGCGGGAGCAGC